>Ga0070741_10000218_pt1 | contig 219742 bp, 223 predicted proteins | sample Coa_R1_4_FD_66440 | JGI IMG/M metagenome (GOLD analysis project Ga0070741, IMG submission 66440) | Surface soil microbial communities from Centralia Pennsylvania, which are recovering from an underground coalmine fire - Coalmine... | ecosystem: Environmental > Terrestrial > Soil >...
ACGACCATGACCGTCGAGCTGATCGCCCCCATCGCCATGGACGAGGGCTTGCGGTTCGCGATCCGGGAAGGCGGCCGCACCGTCGGCGCCGGCCGAGTCACCAAGATCCTCAAGTAACCTGGCCCCACCGACGCGAGAGCGTCGACGAACCTTGACAAGTGAGCGGAGCAGCCGTGGCTGACAAGCAGAAGATCCGGATCCGGCTGAAGGCCTACGACCACGAGGTAATCGACCAGTCGACCCGGAAGATCGTCGAGACCGTCCTGCGGACGCAGGCCACGGTACGCGGTCCGATCCCGCTGCCCACCGAGAAGCACCGCTACACCGTCATCCGCTCACCGCACAAGGACAAGGACAGCCGCGAGCACTTCGAGATGCGCGTCCACAAACGCTTGCTCGACATCCTCGAGCCGAGCCCGAAGACCGTCGACTCGCTCCAGCGCCTCGAGCTCCCTGCTGGCGTCGACATCGAGATCAAGATCCAGCAAGCCTGACCTTCCCGGGCCCGCCCGCGCACGGTCGCTACACTCGCTCGACCCTGGTGGGAGGAGCAGTGCAGCGAGCGACACGGGATCCGCCCAGCCGAATCTCGGCATTCCCGGGATCGACGAGATCGAGGAGATCGGGCGGTCTTCCTCGCACACGACCTATCGGGTCCGCGATGTCGCGACCGGCCGGCGTGTGGTGATCACGCTGTTGAACGCCGGCCGCGACTGGCCGGGGCTCGCCGAGCGCTTCGAGCGCGAGCAGGCGGCAATGGCGACGCTGATCGGTCATCCGAACATCGTGCCGGTGTACGGGCACGGCTGGACCGAGACCGGATGCCGTACATCGTGAGCGGCGAGCAGACCGGCGGCTCGATCGGCGACCGCCTCCGAGGTCCCACGCCGATGACCGGCCCGGACGTGATCGCGCTCGGTGTCCGCCTCGCGGGCGCGCTGGAGTCGGCGCATCGCGCCGGTGTCGTCCACGGCGACCTGCGCCCCGACGACATGCTGCTCACGGCCGACGGCGAGCCGCTGCTCTCCGACTTCGGCCTCGTCACGCTCATCCGGTCCAGCGCAGCGGGCGTCACCGACCCGCCCGAGCTCGCGCACGTCGCGCCCGAACTGCTCGACGGGCAGCCCGCGTCCCCGGCGTCGGACGTCTACGCGCTCGCGTCCACGCTCTACACGTTGCTCGCCGGCGAACCCGCGTACGTGCGGCGCGACGACACATCGGTCGTGCCGGTCATCAAGCGCATCGCGTCGGATCCGCTGCCCGACCTGACGGCGAAGGGCGTCCCGCCCTCGGTCGCCGAGGTCGTCGCGAAGGCGATGTCGAAGGCACCGGCGGATCGGTACAAGTCCGCGCAGGACTTCGGCCGCGCGCTGCAGCAGGCGCAGGTCGCGCTCGGTCTGCCCATGACCGACATGACGCTGCTTGCTGCTAGTGCAGCCAGTGTCGCGGCCGCGCAGGCGGCGCCGCCGTGGGCAGGCACCCACGACATCCGAGCCGAGGCCGGCCCCGACCACCTCGGCAAGGAGCCGATGAATGGCGACGTGGTCGGGCTGTTCGCCCTGGCCGGGGGCGCGATGGCGGCCCTCAACACGCTCAACAACATGTCGGTCGTCGCCCGCTCGCTCGGGGCGTGGGTCGCGCCGGACTACTGCGCCCTCAACAGCAACGAGGTCGAACAGGCCTCGACGAGCGGGCGATGAGCCGGGTCGACACGGTGGTTCGCCAGGTCGTCGACACCGCCCGGCGCCTGGCGCTCGAGACGTTCTGACCCAGCCCCCATCCCCTCCGGCGCCCTCCTGCGAGGGCCCGAGCTTTGGACGGCAAGGGAATTCGTCGCTAGGGTGTTCGATCCGTGCGAGCCGGGCGTCCCGCCCCTCGCCGCGTCCTGTCCAGCAGCAACCGACGTCTGCGCAGGCCTGCGCCCGCCCGGCAGCAGGGACCACGCAGCCCAACCGAGTCGACGCTCCGCCGGGCCCGCCCGAGCGGAGCGTTCGCGTGAACGACGGCCGGTGAGAAAGGCCTCCTGAGCAATGGCAACCAAAGCGATCGTCGGCGAGAAGGTCGGCATGACCCAGGTGTGGGGCGACGACAACCGCGTCGTGCCCGTCACCGTGGTCAAGGTCGCGCCCCTCCGGGTCGTGCAGGTGAAGACCGTCGAGCGCGACGGCTACAGCGCGCTCCAGGTCACCTTCGGCCGCACGAACGAGCGCCGGCTCTCGAAGCCCAAGGCCGGGCACTTCCAGAAGGCGGGCGTCGATCCGGGTCGCACGCTCGTCGAGCTGCGTCTCGATGACGTGAGCGGCTTCGAGGTCGGCCAGGAGATCAAGGTCGACGTGCTCGAGAACGGTGAGCGGGTCGACGTCACCGCGGTCAGCAAGGGCAAGGGCACCGCAGGTGTCATGAAGCGGCACGGCTTCGGTGGTCTCGGTGCCGCGCACGGCGCCCATCGCGTGCACCGGGCGCCCGGCGCGATCGGTGCGTGCGCGACCCCGGCGCGGGTCTTCAAGGGCACCCGCATGGCTGGCCGGCTCGGCGGCCAGCGGGTCACCACGTTGAACCTCGAGGTGGTGTCGGCCGACGCCGAGCGCGACCTGCTGCTCGTGAAGGGCGCGATCCCCGGGCCGAAGGGTGGGCTCGTTGTGATCCGCGACGCGGTCAAGGCGAACGGGGTGCAGCGCTGATGCCGACCGTCGACGTGAAGTCCCCGAGCGGAGCGGTCGTTGGTTCGGTCGAGCTGCCGAGCGAGGTGTTCGGGCTCGAACCGAACGTTGCCGTCATGCACCAGGTCGTGACCGCGCAGCTCGCCGCCCGCCGCGCCGGCTCGCAGAGCACGCGCACGCGGGCCGAGGTGTCCGGCGGCGGCTCGAAGCCGTGGCGGCAGAAGGGCACTGGCCGCGCCCGGCAGGGCTCGAACCGTGCGCCCCACTGGCGCGGCGGTGGCATCGCGCTCGGCCCGAAGCCGCGGCCGTTCACACAGCGCACCCCGAAGAAGATGATCCGCCTCGCCCTGCACTCGGCGCTGTCCGACCGTGCCGCCGACGGCAAGGTCGTGGTGGTCGACGACTGGGCTTTCGACACCCCGAAGACCAAGGACGCGCTGGCCGTGCTCGACGCGCTCGAGGTTACGGGCCGGGTGCTGCTGGTACTTCGCGAGGACGACGAGAACGTGTGGCGCAGCTTCCGCAACCTGCCCCAGGTGCACTGCCTGTTCGCCCGCGAGCTCAACGCCTATGACGTGCTCGTGTCGGATTACGTGGTGTTCTCCCGCGCCACGCTGCCTGGCGCATCGAACGATGCCGTGACCGCGACGGCCGGCGACGAGAGAGGTGACGACGATGGCGCATGACCCGCGCGACCTCATCATCGAGCCGATCGTGTCGGAGAAGTCGTACGCGCTGCTCGAAAAGAACGTGTACACGTTCCGCGTCCATCCGGACGCCACCAAACCGCAGATCCACGACGCCATCGAGCAGCTGTTCAACGTGCGGGTCGCCAAGGTCAACACGCTCAACCGCAAGGGCAAGCGCAAGCGCAACCGCCGCTCGTGGACCTTCGGCAAGCGGCCCGACACGAAGCGGGCGATCGTGACGCTGCACCCCGACGACCGCATCGACCTCTTCGAGGGCTCGTGAGGTGACCTCCTGATGCCACTCCGCAAGCGCAAGCCCACCAGCCCCGGTCGCCGGTTCCAGGTTTCGGGGCCGAACCGGAGGTTCGGCCCCGAGGTGAAGGCGCTCCGGCCGACACGGCAGAGCCGGATCGGCCTCCGCACTGGAGGCAACCTCTGATGCCACTCCGCAAGCGCAAGCCCACCAGCCCCGGTCGCCGGTTCCAGACGGTGGCGGACTTCTCGGAGATCACGAAGCGCAAGCCCGAACGTTCGCTGCTCGCGCCCAAGCACGGCACGGGCGGTCGCAACGCGCAGGGCCGCAAGACCGCCCGCCATCGCGGTGGCGGCCACAAGCAGCAGTACCGCGTGATCGACTTCAAGCGGGCCAAGGACGGGGTGCCGGCGAAGGTGGCGGCCGTCGAGTACGACCCGAACCGCAACTGCCGCATCCTGCTGCTGCACTATCTCGACGGCGAGAAGCGCTACATCCTCGCCCCGCGCGGCGCGCAGGTCGGTGACCTGCTCCAGTCCGGGCAGGGCGCGGAGATCCGCCCCGGCAACGCGCTGCCGCTGCGGTACATCCCGGTCGGCACGGTCGTGCACAACGTCGAGCTGAAGCCCGGTGCCGGCGGCAAGATGGCAAGGAGCGCGGGCGCAAGCGTCCAGCTCGTCGCCAAGGAAGGCGACTTCGCCACCCTTCGGCTTCCGTCCACCGAGATGCGCCGCGTGCCCATCGACTGCCGCGCCACCGTCGGCGAGGTCGGCAACGCCGAGGCCGACTTGGTGAAGCTGGGCAAGGCGGGTCGCAACCGCTGGAAGGGCGTGCGACCGCAGACCCGCGGCGTCGCGATGAACCCCGTCGACCATCCCCTCGGTGGTGGTGAGGGCAAGAGCTCCGGTGGCCGGCACCCGGTGTCGCCGTGGGGCAAGCCCGAGGGTCGCACCCGCAACAAGAACAAGCCGTCCCAGAAGCTGATCGTTCGCCGCCGCCGGAGCCGCGGCGAGCGGAGGTGACCCCATGCCGCGCAGTCTGAAGAAGGGCCCCTTCGTCGACGACCACCTGCTGAAGAAGGTCGACGAACTGAACAGCCGGGGCGAGAAGAAGGTCATCAAGACCTGGAGCCGGCGCTCCACGATCATCCCCGACATGGTCGGTCACACGATCGCGGTGCACGACGGCCGCAAGCACGTCCCCGTGTACATCACCGAAGCCATGGTCGGTCACAAGCTCGGCGAGTTCTCGCCGACGCGCACGTTCAAGTACCACGCGGGCCAGGAGAAGGCCGTGCGAGGGAGGCGTTGACGTGGCGTTCGGCGTGAAGACCAACGAGCGCCCAGGCACGAGGGCGCGGGTCCGCTACTTGCGCATGTCCGCGTACAAGGCCCGCGAGGTTCTCGACCTCATTCGCGGCAAGGAGGTCCAGGTCGCGGACGAGATCCTGCAGTTCTCCGAGCGCGACGCCGCGATCCCGATCCGCAAGTGCCTCCAGTCCGCGATCGCGAACGCGGAGAACAACGACCAGATCGATCCGGAGGAGCTGTACGTCTCGGCGTGCTACGCCGACGAGGGCCCGACGCTCAAGCGGTGGCGGCCGCGGGCGCGCGGCCGCGCCACCCGGATCCGCAAGCGCACCTGCCACGTGACGATCGTGGTGAGCCGGATGACGCCCGAGCAGCTCGAGCGCCGCCGCCAGCGCGAGGCCACGTCGGCCGCGGCGGCCGGCCGGGGTCGGCGCCGCGCGCAGGCCGCCGCTGAAGCGCGCCGCCAGCGGGTGGCGCGCAGCCGCCAGCGCGAGGAGGCCGCCGCGGCCGAGGCGCACGACCACGAAGACCACGATCACGAAGACCACGATCACGAGGAGGCGACGGCAGCCGGCACCGACCACGACGTGGACGAGACGCCCGAGCAGGCCGAAGCCGACGTCGACGAGGTCGACGAGGTCGCCGCGGGCGAGGCCGAGCCGGGCGACGACGCAGAGGAGACGGACTGATGGGTCAGAAGGTGAACCCGTACGGGTACCGGCTCGGCGTCACCACCGACTGGAAGTCGCGCTGGTTCGCGGACCGCAAGGAGTACGGCGAGTACGTCATCGAGGACTGGCGGATCCGCAACTACCTCATGACCGAGCTGCCGCACGCCGCGATCAGCCGCATCGAGGTCGAGCGCACCCGCGACCGGTTGCGGGTCGACGTGCACACCGCCCGCCCCGGCATCGTGATCGGCCGGCGCGGCTCGGAGGCCGACCGGCTGCGAGCGGGCCTCGCGAAGATCACCGGCAACAACCGTGTGCAGCTGAACATCCAGGAGATCAAGCAGCCCGAGCTCGACGCGGCGCTGATCGCGCAGGGCGTCGCCGACCAGCTCGCGGGCCGGGTCGCGTTCCGTCGCGCGATGAAGCGGGCGGTGCAGAACGCGCAGAAGGCCGGCGCGCAGGGGATCCGAGTGCAGTGCTCGGGGCGCCTCGGTGGCGCCGAGATGAGCCGCACCGAGTGGTACCGCGAGGGCCGAGTGCCGCTGCACACCCTGCGGGCCGACATCGACTACGGCTTCCGCGAGGCGCGCACGACCGCTGGTCGCATCGGCGTGAAGGTGTGGATCTACAAGGGCGACATCCTCCCGTACCGCACCGCCGCCGAGGACAAGATCAGCCGCGAGGCGGCGATGGCGGTCGGCGAGACGTCGGGCCAGGCACCGCGCAAGGTCGTGTCCTCCGCAGCCGGCCGGCGCCGGGCCGAGACGCCGGCCGAGCCCGACCTCGAGGCGGCCCCGCTCATCAAGGAGGCCGATCCCGAGCTCGAGCGGCTGCTGGCCGAGGAGGAGGACATCGAGCGCCGCACCCGCCAGCACCACGAGGCGCCCAAGTTCCACGGAGACGGTGACTGATGTTGATGCCGAGGAAGGTCAAGCACCGCAAGACCCAGCGCGGGCGCACGAAGGGCCCGTCCAAGGGCGGCAACCACGTCGTGTTCGGGGACTTCGGCATCCAGGCGCTCGAGCCGGGTTGGGTCACCGCCCGACAGATCGAGGCGGCCCGTATCGCGATGACGAGGCACATCAAGCGCGGCGGGAAGGTGTGGATCAACATCTTCCCGGACAAGCCCGTCACCGAGAAGCCGGCCGAGACGCGAATGGGCTCCGGAAAGGGCAACCCGGAGCGTTGGGTCGCGGTCGTGCGGCCGGGCCGGATCCTGTTCGAGCTCGCGTACCCGAACCCCGACATCGCGCACGCCGCGCTTGAGCGGGCCATCCAGAAGCTGCCGATCAAGGCACGGGTCGTCCACCGGGACGAGGGGCTCTGATCGCGATGGCGTCACGACGCGCAGCCGAGATCCGCGACCTGCCCGACGACGGGCTGATCGAGCGGCTGACCGAGACCAAACAGGAGCTGTTCAATCTGCGCTTCCAGCACGTCACCGGACAGCTCGACAACTACTCGCGCCTGCGCGAGCTGAAGCGCGATATCGCACGCATCAACACCGAGTTGCGGGCGCGTGAGATCGCCGCAGCCGAGGCACTGGAGAGCTCGAATGGCTGACGAAGCCGTTGCCCGTCCGAACCGAAGGAAGGTCCGCGAAGGCACGGTGGTGTCCGTCGCGATGGACAAGACCGCCGTGGTGTCCGTCGTCGATCGCGTTCGCCACCCCCTCTACCGCAAGACGCTGCAGCGCACGAAGAAGCTGTACGTGCACGACGAGGCCAACGACCTCAACGTCGGGGACCGCGTGCGGGTGCAGGAGACCCGGCCGCTGTCGAAGCTGAAGCGGTGGCGGCTCGTGGAAGTCCTGGAGCGGGCCCGATGATCCAGCAGGAGACGAGGCTTCGGGTGGCCGACAACTCCGGCGCGAAGGAAGTGCTGTGCATCAAGGTGCTCGGCGGCTCCAAGCGCCGGTACGCGTCGATCGGCGACGTCTTCGTCGCCACGGTGAAAGACGCCATCCCCGGCGCGGCCGTGAAGAAGGGCGACGTCGTGAAGTGCGTGGTCGTTCGGGTGAAGAAGGAACGGCGCCGGCCGGACGGCAGCTACATCCGTTTCGACGAGAACGCCGCGGTGCTCATCAACGACCAGCAGCAACCGCGCGGCACGCGCATCTTCGGTCCGGTCGGGCGCGAGCTGCGCGACAAGAAGTTCATGCGGATCGTCTCGCTCGCCCCGGAGGTGCTGTGATGAGCAGCCTTAGGATCAAGAAGGGTGACCGGGTCCGGGTGCTCCAGGGCAAGGACCGCGGCAAGGAAGGCAACGTCACCCGCGTCTTGCCCCGCAAAGGCACGGTCATCGTCGACGGCATCAACGTGGCCAAGAAGCACCAGAAGCCGACCCGCGCCACCATGCAGGGCGGCATCATCGACAAGGACATGCCGCTGCCGGTGTCCAACGTGGCGCTGCTGTGCCCGAAGGGACACCCGACCCGCGTCGGGTACGCGTTCAACGACGACGGCACGAAGCGGCGCGTCTGCAAGAAGTGCGGAGCCGATCTCCCATGACCGACACCGCCACCGCGCCCGCCACCCCCCGCCTGAAGCAGCGGTACCAGGACGAGATCCGCGCGCAGCTGCAGCACGACCTCGGCCTCTCCAACGTCATGGAGGTGCCGCGGCTCGACAAGATCGTCATCAACATGGGTGTCGGCGCCGCCGTGCAGCAGGCCAGCCTCCTCGAGGGAGCGGTGCGCGACCTCGAGGTGATCGCGGGCCAGAAGCCGGTCATCACCCGGGCTAAGAAGTCCATCGCCGGCTTCAAGGTCCGCGAGGGCAACGCGATCGGCGTGAAGGTCACCTTGCGGGGTGACCGGATGTGGGAGTTCTTCGACCGGCTGATCAGCCTGGCGATCCCCCGCATCCGTGACTTCCGCGGCCTGCCGACCCAGTTCGACGGTCATGGCAACTACACGTTCGGCGTGACCGAGCAGCTCATCTTCCCCGAGATCGATTACGACACCATCGACGCGACGCGAGGCATGGACATCACGATCGTCACCACCGCACGTACCGACGCCCAGGGCAGGGCACTGCTCGACGCGTTCGGGTTCCCGTTCCGCAGGGAGGGCCAGGGGTAGATGGCCAAGAAGGCTCTGATCGAAAAGCAGCAGCGCAAACCGAAGTTCAAGGTTCGCGCCTACACGCGCTGCCGCCGGTGCGGGCGGCCGCGGTCGGTGTACCGCAAGTTCGGGCTGTGCCGCGTATGCCTGCGCGAGCTCGCGCACGCCGGTGAGATCCCTGGCGTCACGAAGGCCAGCTGGTGAGGGGAGGGATGTCGAGCCGATGATGACCGACCCGATCGCCGACATGCTGACCCGCATCCGCAACGCGAACATCGCGATGCACGACCAGGTCCGAATGCCGTCCTCGAAGCAGAAGGAGGCGCTCGCCGCCATCCTGAAGAAGGAGGGCTACATCGAGGACTTCTCGGTCGCCGACGACACCGGCCGGCCCGGCCGCGTCCTCACGGTCGAGATGAAGTACTCGCCCGAGCGCGAGCGGACGATCTCTGGGTTGCGCCGCATCAGCAAGCCGGGCCTGCGCGTCTACACGAAGGCCGACAAGGTCCCGCGCGTCCTCGGCGGTCTCGGCGTCGCCGTCCTGTCCACCAACCGCGGGCTGCTGACCGACCGTGAGGCCCGCCGGGCCGGCGTCGGCGGCGAGATCCTCTGTTACGTCTGGTAGGAGCGTTGCAGTCATGAGTCGCATCGGCCGAGCACCGATCCCGGTTCCCGACGGCGTCACCGTCAGCATCGAGGACCGCCGCATCAAGGTCCAGGGACCGAAGGGGACCCTCGAGCGCGACCTCCCCGGGGTGATCACCGTCCGCCAGGACGACGGCCGGCTGCTGGTGGAGCGCCCGGACGACGAGCGCGTCAACCGTGCCCAGCACGGCCTCACCCGGTCGCTGGTCAACAACATGGTCATCGGGGTCACCCAGGGGTTCACGAAGGAGCTCGAGATCGTCGGCGTCGGCTACCGCGCCACCGCGCAGGGCAACACCGCGATCGAGCTCGCGCTCGGCTTCAGCCACCCGGTCCGGGTGCAGGCACCCGAGGGCGTCGAGTTCGAGGTGCCGACGCCGACCCGCATCGCGGTGCGCGGCATCGACAAGGAAGCGGTCGGCCAGGTCGCAGCGAACATCCGCAAGATCCGCAAGCCCGAGCCGTACAAGGGCAAGGGCGTCCGCTACCTCGGCGAGCGCGTCCAGCGCAAGGCCGGCAAGACCGGGAAGTGACGATGACCCGGCGTCCATCGTGCATCGAGCAGCGGAATCCGGTGCTCGATGCACGCGAGTCGAGGATGGAGAGGCGATGAGCAACGCGCAGAAGCTGCGGCAGGCACGCATTCGGCGCCACCGCCGCGTCCGCAAGCATGTGCGGGGCACCGCCGAGCGGCCGCGCCTCGCCGTGTTCCGGTCGAACAAGCACATCACGGCGCAGGTCATCGACGACACGGCCGGCCGCACCCTCGCAGCCGCGTCGACCACCGAGCCGGACCTGCGGGGTGGGTCCACCGGCAACAAGGAGGCCGCCACCAAGGTCGGCCAGTTGATCGCGCAGCGGGCGAAGGCCGCGGGCGTGACCCGGGTGGTGTTCGACCGAGGTGGGTTCCTGTATCACGGCCGCGTTGCCGCCGTCGCCGACGCGGCACGCGCCAACGGATTGGAGTTCTAGATGTCGATGCGTGAGCGCGATCGCGAACGCGAGAAGAGCAACCCGCGCAACTCCGGTGACGCGAACCTGCGCGAGTCGCGGGTGATCAACATCAACCGGGTCGCCAAGGTCGTGAAGGGCGGCCGGCGCTTCAGCTTCACAGCGCTCGTCGTCATCGGCGACGGCAACGGCCGGGTCGGTCTCGGCTACGGCAAGGCGAAGGAGGTGCCGCTCGCCATCCAGAAGGGCACCGAGGAGGCGCGCAAGAACCTGTTCTCGGTTGCGCTCGCAGGGTCGACGATCACCCACGAGACCATCGGCCAGGAAGGCGCGGGTCGGGTGCTGCTGAAGCCCGCCGCACCCGGTACCGGGGTCATCGCCGGCGGTGCCGCCCGCGCCATCCTCGAGGAGGCAGGCATCCACGACGTGCTGTGCAAGTCGCTCGGATCGGCGAACCACATCAACGTGGCCCGCGCCACCATCGCGGGGTTGAAGTCGCTGAAGCGGCCCAACGAGGTCGCCCGCCTTCGCGGCCTGTCGGCCGAGGAGTTCGTGCCCAAGGGCCTGCTCGAGTCCTACAACGAGACCAAGCGCGGCCCAGTCGAGTTCACGGAGGTCCGGTAGCCATGGCCGACCTGCGCGTCACCCAGGTTCGGTCGGCCATCGGCGCGAAGCCGAAGCAGCGGGGCACGCTGCGGGCCCTCGGCCTCGGGCGCATCGGCAAGACGAACACGCTGCCCGACCGGCCGGAGATCCGCGGGCAACTCGCCAAGGTTCCCCATCTCGTCAAGGTCGAGGAAGTCAGCGCATGAAGGTCCACGAGTTGAAACCGGCCGCCGGCGCCAAGACGCGCGGCATCCGCGTCGGCCGCGGCACGGCCGGTCGCCGAGGCAAGACCGCGGGGCGCGGCACGAAGGGCCAGGGTGCCCGCGACACGGTCAAGAAGAACTTCGAGGGCGGCCAGATGCCGCTGCACATGCGGGTTCCGAAGCTGAAGGGCTTCAAGAACCCGTTCCGCGTCGAGTACCAGGCCATCAACCTCGACGTGATCGAGGCCTCGGGGCTGACCGAGGTCAGCCCCCAGCAGCTCCATGAGAAGGGGCTCGCCCACAAGGGCGCCCTCATCAAGGTGCTCGGCCGCGGCGAGCTTCAGCGGAAGGTCACCGTGCGCGCTCACGCGTTCTCGAAGTCGGCCGAAAGCGCCATCACCGCGGCGGGCGGTAGCGTTGAGGTCTTGCCCCCACCGTTCGGTCACGGTCGGCCGCCGGCGAAGGGCAACGCCCACACCAACCGCTGAGCACGTCGGGCTCGCTACCCGATCCACGGCCCGAACGGAGACGCTGCCGTGCTTTCGAGCATGAAGAACATGTTCAAGGTTCCGGATCTCCGGAACAAGATCCTGTTCACGCTCCTGATGATCGGGCTGTACCGGCTCGGGTCGCACGTGCCGGTCCCGGGGATCGACCTCGGTCAGGTCAAGCAGCTCCAGCAGCAGGCCGAGCGCGGCGGCGTCCTCAGCTTCCTCCAGCTGTTCTCGGGTGGCGCGCTCACTCAGTTCGCGGTGTTCGCGCTCGGGATCATGCCGTACATCACGAGCTCGATCATCATGCAGATCCTCGCCGTGGTGATCCCGAAGCTCGAGCAGTGGCAGCAGCAGGGCGCGGTTGGCCAGCGCAAGATCACCCAGTGGACCCGCTACCTCACGATTGCGATCGCGCTCGTGCAGTCGTTCGGCCTCGCGTACCTGTTCCACAACGGTGGTGGCGGGTTCGGCCGCGTGCGGAACACGACCGGTTTCGACCTGTTCGGCGGTGATCAGAACTTCAACCTGCCCCGCATCAGCCTTGTCGTGCTCACCCTCGTTGCCGGCACCGCGCTGTTGATGTGGATGGGCGAGCTGATGACCCAGCGCGGCATCGGAAACGGCATGTCGCTGCTGATCTTCGCCTCGGTCGTGTCGACCATGCCGGCGCAGGGTGGCCAGATCAACGCCGAGAAAGGGCTCGGCTGGCTCATCGCGCTGCTCGGGCTCGGCATCGCGATCCTCGTCGCCATCGTCTACGTCGAGCTGGGGTACCGGCGCATCCCGGTGCAGTTCGCGAAACGTGTGGTCGGCAGGCGCATGTACGGCGGCCAGTCCACCTACATCCCGCTCAAGGTGAACCAGGCGGGCGTCATCCCCATCATCTTCGCCAGTTCGGTGCTGTACCTGCCGGTGATCGCGACCAACATCCTGCCGGTCGACCCGAACCACAGCAGCTACTGGGGCAACCGCGTCCAGCGGTGGGTCAACGACAACCTCGTGAACGGCCGTGGCATCGCGTACATGATCACGTTCGGCCTGCTCATCATCGGCTTCACCTACTTCTACACGTTGATCACCTTCGACCCCCACCAGCAGGCCGACACCATCCGCAAGCAGGGGGGCTTCATCCCCGGCATCCGCCCCGGTCCGCAGACCGAGCGCTACCTCGCCAAGATCGTCAACCGCATCACCCTGCCGGGCGCGCTGTTCGTCACGGCCGTCGCGCTGCTCCCGGCAATCATGCTGGCCGTCGCCAACATCTCGAATTTCCCGTTCGCGGGTACGACGCTGCTCATCGCCGTCGGTGTCGCACTCGAGACCATGAAGCAGATCGACAGCCAGCTGATGATGCGCAACTACGAAGGCTTCTTGAAGTGAAGGCGCCCGGGCGGTGATCCCTGGGGTGCGCCTCGTGATCCTGGGGCGACAGGGCGCGGGGAAGGGCACGCAGTGTGTGCGATTGGCCCGGCACTACGTCGTCCCGCACATCTCCACCGGCGACATGCTGCGCGCCGCGGTGAAGGAAGGGACCGACTTCGGTCGCAAGGCCAAGGAGTACATGTCGCGGGGCGACCTGCTTCCGGACGACATCATCATCGGGATCGTCGGTGAGCGGCTCAACAAGGACGACACTCGCACGCGCGGCTATCTCCTGGACGGGTTCCCACGCACGGTCGGCCAGGCCGAGGCGCTCGCCGAACTCACCGCGGACGTTCCGCTGGACACGGCGATCAATCTCGAGGTGCCCGAGGAGGTCGTGCTCGAACGCATCTCGAACCGCCGCGTGTGCGTCGACTGCGGCACGAACTACTCGGTGCAGACCCCGCCCCGGTACGGCTGGATCTGCGACGTGTGCGGCGGCGAGGTCGTCCAGCGGGAGGACGACACGCCCGAAGCGGTGCGCAAGCGCCTCAACCTCTACGCCCAGGAGACCGAGCCGCTCATCGCCTGGTATCTGTCCCGCGACCAGCTCGTCACCGTCGACGGCCTCGGCAGCGCAGACGAGGTGACCCGGCGCCTCATCCGGGCCATCGACCGGCGCACCCGCGAGCCGGGGGTGGTCCCGTGAGCGCGCCACCATCGTCACCATGAGCGTCTCGGTGCTGCGCAAGTCGAGCGAGCAGCTTGCCAAGATGCGAGCCGCGGGCCGCGTCGTGGCGGAGATGCACGAAAAGACCAGGGAGGCGATCCGGCCCGGGGTGACGACCCTCGAGCTCGACCGGATCGCGCGGGAGGTGCTCGAACGGCGGGGGGCGCGCTCGAACTTCCTCAACTACGGGAACCCGCCGTTCCCCGCCGTGGTGTGCTCGTCGCCGAACGACGTGGTCGTCCACGGGATCCCCGGTCCGTACCGGCTCGAGGAAGGCGACATCATCTCGATCGACTGCGGCGCGATCGTCGACGGCTGGCACGGCGACGCCGCCTACACCGCCCCGGTCGGCACAGTGTCCGCCGAGGCCAGGCGCCTGATCGAGGTGACCGAGGCGAGCCTCTATGCGGCCATCGACAAGATGGTGCCAGGCAACCGGCTCTCCGACATCGGCCACGCCGTACAGACCGTGGCCGAGGCGGCCGGCTTCTCGGTGGTTCGGGGGTACGAGGGCCACGCGATCGGCACCGCCATGCACGAAAAGCCCGGGGTCCCGAACTTCGGCGAGCCGGGCAAGGGACCGAAGCTGAAGCCCGGCATGGTCTTCGCCATCGAGCCGATGGTCAACGCCGGGGGGCCGGCCACGAAGGTGCTCGCCGACGGGTGGACGGTGGTCACGCGGGACGGATCGCTGTCCGCCCATTTCGAGCACACGATCGCGATCACCGACGACGGCCCCGAGATCTTCACCGTCCCCTGACCGCCGCACCGCCCGCCGGGAACCCCGGAAGGTCAGCCAGGCATCCCCGGATGGACCGGGAGGCCCGGAGTTGGCGGTCCCGGGGGGCTGCGATAGCATCACCAGTCGGCTTTGCGCCGGGTTTCAGCTGCGCGCGCCCTGTCCAGCAGTCCGTCGGAGGTCCATCCTGCCCAAGCCCAAGGAAGACGCGATCGTTCTCGAGGGGACGGTGATCGAGCCGCTGCCCAACGCCATGTTCCGGGTCGAGCTCGAAAATGGCCACAAGGTGCTCGCCCACATCTCCGGGAAGATGCGGATGCACTACATCCGCATCCTGCCGGGGGATCGCGTCCAGGTGGAGCTCACCCCGTACGACCTCACTCGAGGTCGGATCACCTACCGGTACAAGTGATGAAGGTCAAACCGAGCGTCAAGAAGATCTGCGACAAGTGCAAGGTGATCCGCCGCCACGGGCGTGTGATGGTCATCTGCCAGAACCCGCGACACAAGCAGAGGCAGGGCTAGATGGCACGCATCGCCGGTGTCGACATCCCCCGCGAGAAGCGGCTCGAGGTCAGCCTCACCTACATCTTCGGCGTGGGCCGCACCACGTCGCGCCAGATCATCCGCGAGCTCGGGCTGAACCCCGATACGCGGGTGCGCGACCTCACCGACGAGGAGGTCAACCGCATCCGCACCTACGTGGACACGAACCTGAAGGTCGAGGGTGACCTGCGGCGCGACATCCAGCAGGACATCAAACGGAAGATGGAGATCGGCTGCTACCAGGGCATCCGCCACCGCCGCGGGCTGCCGGTGCGCGGCCAGCGCACGCAGACCAACGCCCGCACCCGCAAGGGCCCGAAGAAGACGGTCGCCGGCAAGAAGAAGGCACGGAAGTGATGGCGCCGATCGGTCCGGTCGTCACCGGTGAGGTGGCCTGCTGATGGCCAAGCCGAAGCCAGGCGGGCGGCGACCCCGCAAGCGCGAGCGTAAGAACGTCTCGTACGGTGTCGCGCACATCAAGAGCTCGTTCAACAACACGATCGTCTCCATCACCGATCAGGAGGGCAACGTCCTCGCGTGGGCGTCGGCCGGCAACGTCGGCTTCAAGGGCTCCCGCAAGTCGACACCGTTCGCCGCGCAGATGGCTGCCGAGCAGTGCGCCCGGAGGGCGATGGAGCACGGCGTGCGCAAGGTCGACGTGGTCGTGAAGGGCCCGGGCTCGGGCCGCGAGACCGCGATCCGGTCGCTGCAGAACGCCGGGATCGAGGTCACCGGCATCAAGGACGTCACGCCGGTGCCCCACAACGGTTGCCGTCCGCCGAAGCGGCGGAGGGTGTGATGGTCAGGTTCGCACGCAGGAGCGGTGCCGCCGCACCGAAGGAGATCTCGTAGTGGCTCGTTACACCGGCCCCGTCTGCCGGCTGTGCCGGCGGGAGCGGATGAAGCTGTACCTCAAGGGCGCGAAGTGCGACACGATGAAGTGCCCGATCGAGCGGCGCCCGTACCCGCCCGGCGAGGCCGGCCGTAACCGTCAACGGCAAGGTTCCGAGTACCTGCTCCAGCTCCGCGAGAAGCAGAAGGCGCGCCGCATCTACGGGCTCATGGAGAAGCAGTTCAGCCGCACGTACGCCGAGGCCAACCGCCGGCAGGGCGTCACCGGCGAGAACCTGCTCCAGCTCCTCGAGCTGCGCCTCGACAACGTCGTGTTCCGTGCCGGATGGGGCTCGAGCCGCGCCCAGTCGCGCCAGTTCGTCCGCCACGGCCATGTCGCGGTGAACGGCAAGCGGGTCACGATCCCGAGCTACACGGTGCGCAAGGGCGACGTCGTCACCCTGCGCGACAAGGCCCGCTCGATGATCGTCGTCCGCCACAACCTCGACACGCTCGACCGCCAGACGCCCGCGTGGCTCGAGACCGCCGACAACGGCCTCCAGGTCACGGTCCGCGAGCTGCCCGTCCGAGCCCAGATCGACGTGCCCGTGCGCGAGCAGCTCATCGTCGAGCTGTACTCCAAGTAGCCGCCCCCTCAACGCGAGGTACCACACGCATGCTGGTCATCCAACGACCGACCGTCGAACCGATCGACGAGCAGGTCGGGAACCGTCAGCGGTTCTCGATCAGCCCGCTCGAGCCGGGCTTCGGCCACACGCTCGGCAACTCGCTGCGTCGCACCCTGCTCTCGTCGATCCCCGGTGCCGCCGTCACGCAGGTGCGCTTCGACGATGCCTTGCACGAGTTCACGACCATCAAGGGCGTCACCGAGGACGTCACCGACATCACGCTCAACCTGAAGGACCTCGTGCTCCAGGTGTTCAGCGACGAGCCGGTGACCCTGCGTCTCGACGTGAAGGCGTCCGCTCCGAACACCGACGTGACCGCGGCCGACATCCAGCCGAACAACGACGTCGAGATCCTCAACCCGGAGCTGCACATCGCGACGCTGTCCGCCGGTGCTCGCCTCGCGATCGACATCGTGGTGAGCAAGGGTCGCGGGTACGTGTCGGCCGAGCGCAACAAGACGTCCTCGACGATCGGGGTGATCCCGGTCGACTCGATCTTCTCGCCGGTGCGGCGGGTGGCGTTCGAGGTGGAGCCGACCCGCGTCGAACAGGACACGAACTTCGACCGGCTGGTGCTCGACATCGAGACCGACGGGTCGATCTCGCCCCGCGAGGCGCTCGCGTCGGCGGGCGCGACGCTGACCTCGCTCGTCGAGCTGGTGCGTGACATGAGCGACGAGCCGCAGGGCCTCGAGCTCGGCGAGGTGTCGACCGTCGCCGCGGGATCGCCAGACCTCGAGCTGCCGATCGAGGACCTCGACCTGTCCGAGCGCCCGCGCAACTGCTTGAAGCGGGCGCAGGTCAACACGATCGGCGAGCTGCTGCAGAAGACCGAGGAGGACCTGCTCGCCATCACGAACTTTGGTCAGAAGTCGCTCGACGAGGTGAAGGCCAAGCTCGACGAGCGCGGCCTGCAGCTGCGGGTGAAGGACTGAGCGAGCGATGCCTGCCCGTCCTCGCAAGGCCCGCCGCTTCGGCGGCGACGCCGCCCACCAGCGGCTGATGATGGCCAACCTCGTCGCGTCGCTGGTCGCCGCCGAGGCGATCGTCACCACGGAGGCGAAGGCGAAGGCGTTGCGCCCCGTCGCCGAGAAGGTGATCACCAAGGCGAAGCGGGCCGCGGTCGACCCGGAGCAGCGCCTCCACCAGATCCGCCAGGTCCAGAGCTACCTCGGCGACCGCGAGATGACCGCCAAGCTCTTCGACGAGATCGCGCCGCGGTACGCCGACCGCAACGGTGGCTACACCCGCATCCTGAAGCTCGGACCTCGACACGGCGACAACGCGCCGATGGCGCGCATCGAGCTCGTCTGAGGAGCGCGCACGTGTGACGCTGTTCGACGATCCGGACGCACTTCTTCGACCAGCGGCCCCGGAAGGGCCGCTGGTGCGCGTCCGGGCCACCGTCGCCTACGACGGCACCGGCTTCGCCGGTTTCGCCGTGCAGCGGGACGGCACCAGGACCGTCGGCGGCACGCTCGCGTCGGCGATCGCGCGGGTGCTCGGCCATCCCGTCGAGCTCACGTGCGCGGGCCGCACGGATGCGGGCGTGCACGCGCGCGGTCAGGTGGTGAGCTTTGACGCCGACCCCGACCGCCTCGACGTCGGCCGGCTCGAGCGCTCGCTGAACAAGGTGCTGCGCCCCACGATCGCCGTGCGCGACACAGCTGTCGTCGACGCCTCGTTCGACGCCCGCCTCTCCGCGACCAGCCGGGTCTACCGCTACACGATCCTCAACCAGGCGACACCGTCGCCGTTCCTCGCCACCACCGCGTGGTGGATCGACCGGCGCCTCGAGGTCCCCTTGATGCGGCTCGGGTGCGACCCGCTCATCGGCGAGCACGACTTCGCCTCGTTCTGCCGCCGGCCGAACCCGGAGGCGCCGCTCGTCCGCCGGGTGCTCGACGCCCGCTTCGAGCAGGAGATGACGCCGGACGGTTGCCTCCTCCACTTCTGGATCGAGGCGACGGCGTTCTGTCACCAGATGGTCCGCTCGATCGTCGGCACGCTGGTCGACGTCGGCCTCGGCCGGCGCCGGGCCGGCGACGTGTCCGCGATCCTGCGGGCGCGGGATCGTGCGGCTGCCGGTGACGTGGCCCCGCCGCACGGCCTGTGCCTGTGGGAGGTCCGCTACGACGGCCGGCACTTGCCGCTGCCGGCCGGTGCCCCGTAGCATCGTCGGTCGCCCCGCAGCGCCCCCGGCGCGCGGGCAGGCCGTCACCAGCGAGGAGGAGCGCCCGCGTGCGCACGTTCAGCCCGAAGCCAGCGGACATCCAGCGTGCGTGGCACGTCGTGGATGCCGACGGTCTGGTGCTCGGGCGCGTCGCGACCGAGGTGGCCCGGCTGCTCCGCGGCAAGCACAAGCCGATCTACTCGCCGCACGTCGACACCGGCGACCACGTGATCGTGGTCAACGCCGACAAGATCGTGCTCACGGCCGACAAGGCGCAGAAGAAGATCGTGCACCGCCATTCCGGCTATCCCGGTGGGCTGAAGCGGCAGACGTACGCCGACCTGCTCGCGAAGAAGCCGTCCGAGGCCGTCCGGCAGTCGGTGCGCGGGATGCTCCCGAAGAACCGGCTTGGTCGGCAGATGCTGTCCAAGCTCAAGGTGTACGCCGGCCCGGCGCACCCGCACGCCGCGCAGCAGCCGCAACCTCTCGCGCTCGACGCGGCGCGCCGCCGTTCGTAGGAGTCCTCGTGCCCAAGCCCCCGGCCACCGTCAAGAATGCGCCACTCGTCATCACGACCGGACGCCGCAAGGCCGCCATTGCACGCGTCTGGTTGCGCCCCGGCTCCGGCAAGATCTCGATCAACGGTCGTGACGTTGCCGACTACTTCCAGAACGCGACGCACCGCCAGTTGCTCACCGAACCGCTGCGGGTGACCGAGACCGCGGACGTGTACGACGTGTACGCGACGATCGCTGGCGGTGGCGTCACCGGGCAGGCGGGTGCGCTGCGGCTCGGGATTGCGCGGGCCCTCGCGGAGCTCGACCCGGAGATCCGCCCTACCCTGAAGAAGGCCGGGTTCCTCACACGCGACGCGCGCGAGAAGGAGTCGAAGAAGTACGGCCTCAAGAAGGCCAGAAAGGCTCCGCAGTACTCCAAGCGGTAGGCGCGCGGTGACCCTTCGGTTCGGCACCGACGGGGTTCGAGGCGTCGCCAACCTCGATCTCACTCCCGAGCTCGTCGTCGCGCTCGGCCGGGCCGCGGCGCGGGTGCTCGGGGTGGACCGCTTCGTCGTGGGCCGCGACACGCGCGTCTCGGGTCCTATGCTCGAAGCCGCGCTGGTCGCGGGCCTCACCGCCGAAGGCGTCGCGGTGCAGACGCTCGGGGTCGTACCGACACCGGCGGTGGCGTGGGCGGCCGTGCACCATCACGCGGCAGGCGCGGTGATCTCGGCTTCGCACAACCGCTACCCGGACAACGGGATCAAGTTGTTCACCCCGGAAGGTCGCAAGCTCGACGACGACGTCGAGGCGGTGCTCGAGGCCACGCTCGACGCGCTCGTGCACGGGCACGCGGCCGGCGAGCGGATCGACGCCGAGCAGTCTCCGACCGGGGACGCGATCGGCACCGTGCTCGCGCTCGCGGACCCGCTGGGCGGGTACGCCGATGGAATCGTCGCCTCCATCGCCGGTCGCGACCTGAGCGGCCTGCGCCTCGTCGTCGACTGCGCGAACGGTGCCGCGAGCACGATCGCGCCCGAGGTGCTTCGCCGGCTCGGCGCGACCGTGACGGTGCTGCATGCGGAGCCGAACGGAACCAACATCAACGAGGGGTGCGGGTCGACCCACCCGGCCGGTTTGCAGCATGCCGTGGTCGAGCAGGGTGCGGATGTGGGGCTGGCATTCGACGGCGACGCCGACCGGCTCGTCGCCGTCGACGCGGCGGGCGAGCTGGTTGACGGCGACCAGATCATCGCGATCTGTGCCGTGGACCTGCACGAGCGGGGGACGCTGCGCCGTGACGCCGTCGTCGTCACGGTGATGAGCAACCTGGGGTTCCGGCTCGCGATGCAGGCGCGGGGGATCACCGTGGTCGAGACGCCGGTCGGCGATCGGTGGGTGCTCGACGCGCTGCGCTCGGGCGGGTACTCGATCGGCGGGGAGCAGTCCGGCCACGTCATCTTCGCCGACCTCGCCACCACCGGCGACGGGCTGCTGACCGCCGTGCAACTGCTCGACGTGGTGCGCCGGTCGGGCCGCCCCCTCTCGGAGCTGGCGGCGGTGATGGCGCGCCTGCCGCAGGTCCTGCGCAACGTCCGGGTCAGCGCCGCCGTGGCCGACCTCGACGCCCGCATCGCCGCTCACGTCGAGGCGGCGAGGGACGCGCTCGGCGACACGGGCCGCGTCCTCGTGCGCCGGAGCGGGACCGAACCGCTGGTGCGGGTGATGGTCGAAGCTCCGACGGCCGACGAGGCGGTGGCCGTGGCCGACCAACTCGCCGCGGCGGTGAGCGCGGCCGCCTCCTGAGCCGCGGCCGCCGCGCCGCGGTTCTCGTCGCTTCACGTCCTTCTCGCGAACGGCGCTTCCGGGGGTCGCCGTCACTCCTTAGACTCGGTGGCCATGTGCGGGATCATCGCCGTCGTCCGGCGGCGGGCTGATCGGACGCCACCCGATCCCGCGGAGGTCCTCGACTTGCTCGGCCCGCTGGCCGCGCACCTCGACGACGCGCGCGTTGCGCTCGTCGACCGGCTCGATCACGTCGCCGCGACACTCGAGCGCGTGAACGCGCTGCTGTGCGGTGTCCCCGGTGTCGAGGCGCTGCTGCAGGCACCCGAGTTGCGTGCCGCGCTGCAGCACGAGACCGAGCGGCTCGCCGACGTGCTCGCGGTGATCGACCAGTCGCTCGACACCGACGCGCGCTTCGGTCCGGCCGAGCTCGAACGAGTCAACGCCGCGCTGGCGCGCGTCAAGGACGCGCGCTGGGCGATCGCGCGTGACCGGCTCCGAACCGGCGAAGCCGTCGCCGACCTCCTCAACGGCAGCGGGGGCCGCGCCGCGATCGAAGCGTTCACCTCGGTGCAGGTCGCGCTCAGCGCGCTCGATCGGCTCGAAGTCCGCGGCCGCGACTCCGCCGGCTTGCACCTGCTGGTCCGCGGTCACGGGCTCGACCTCACCTCGACCGGCGTGCGGGCGCTGGTCGACCAGCGGGCCTCGGATCCGCTGTTCCGGAGCGGCACCGTACGTGAGGCCGACGGGATGCTCGGCTTCGTGTACAAGGCGGCGGCCGAGATCGGTGAGCTGGGCGACAACACCAGGATCCTGCGGGAGGCGATCACCTCCGACGAGCTGTTGCACCTCGCCGTCGCCGCCGACACCGCGGAGGTCACGGTTCTCGGCCACACCCGCTGGGCGAGTGTCGGCATCATCTCCGAGGCCAACGCCCATCCACTCGACTCGGAGGAGCAGGGCCGGCAGGGAACGCCGTACGTCGTCGCGGCACTGAACGGCGACGTCGACAACTTCGCCGACCTGAAATCGTCCGAAGGTCTCCGAATCGCGGCGGAGATCACCACCGACGCGAAGGTGATCCCCACCCTTGTGTCGCGCAAGCTCGCGCAGGGGATCGACCTCGTCGAGGCGTTCCGGCGGACGGTCGCCGCCTTCGAGGGATCGGTCGCGATCGCGGCGAACACGTCTGCCGATCCCGACACCTTGCTGCTCGCGTTGCGGGGCAGCGGCCAGGCGCTCTACGTCGGGCTCGCGGAGGACACCTACGTCGTCGCCAGCGAACCGTACGGGCTCGTCGAGGAGACGAGCCGCTACGTCCGCATGGACGGCGAGACACCGGCCGACGCCGCTAGCCCGAACGCGACCCGTGGCCAGCTGCTCGTGCTCGACGGTGCCACCGCAGGCACGCTCGAGGGCATCCGGCGCCTTGGCTACGACGGTACCGAACTGCCGGTCACCGAGGCCGACGTCGTCACCGCGCAGATCACCACGCGGGACATCGACCGCGGTCCGTACCGCCACTTCCTGCTGAAGGAGATCAGCGAGTCGCCCGCGTCGTTCCGCAAGACCCTGCGCGGCAAGCTCGTCGAGCGCGACGGACGCCTCGAGCTCGCGCTCGGCGATGAGACCGTCCCGCCGGCGGCGCGCGAGGCGCTCGCGGCGGGCCGGATCCGCAAAGTCGTCGCCATCGGCCAGGGCACCGCGCACGTCGCCGGCCAGGCGTTCGCGGCCGCGCTCGAGTCGATGGATGTCGACCACCTGCGGGTCGAAGCGATGCTCGCCACGGAGCTGTCGGGGTTCGGGCTGCGACCCGACATGCACGACACGCTCGTCGTCGCCATCAGCCAGTCCGGTACGACGACCGACACCAACCGCACCGTCGACCTCGTGTCCAGCCGCGGCGCGTGCGTGATCGCGATCGTGAACCGGCGCAACAGCGACCTGACCGACAAGGCCGACGGCGTCCTGTACACCTCCGACGGCCGTGACGTCGAGATGTCGGTCGCCTCGACGAAGGCGCTGTACGCGCAGATCGCGGCCGGATACCTGCTCGCCGCCCACCTTGCCCAGATCGTCGGTGGAACCGTTGATCCCGAGGCGCTCTCGGCGTTGCGTTCGCTCCCCGACGCGATGGCCCAGGTCGTGGCGCGGCGGTCGGAGATCGGCGCGATCGCGCAGCAGCTCGCGCCGTCGCGGCGCTACTGGGCGGTCGTCGGCAACGGCATGAACCGGATCGCAGCCAACGAGCTGCGGATCAAGCTGTCCGAGCTCTGCTACAAGGCCATCGCCTGCGACAGCACCGAGGACAAGAAGCACATCGACCTGTCGTCGGAGCCACTTGTCCTGGTGTGCGCGGCGGGCCTCGCGGGGTCGACGGCCGACGACGTCGCGAAAGAGGTCGCGATCTTCCGCGCCCACAAGGCAACGCCGGTCGTCATCGCGACGGAGGGCGAGGATCGGTTCTCCGCCGCGGTGCAGGCCATCAAGGTGCCGGCGACGCACCCGTCGCTGGCATTCGTGCTCTCCTGCATCGCCGGGCACCTGTTCGGCTACGAGGCCGCGCTCGCCATCGACGCGCAAGCGCTGCCGCTGCGCGAGGCGCGGGCGGCGATCGAAGCGGCAGTCACCGAGCTCGGCGGTGGCCTCCGCGCCGACGGCGACCAGCTCCTGCGCCGGCTGCGGCCGACGCTCGAGTCGGCCGGCGCACGGTTCTTCGACGGGCTCCGCTCGGGCGCTTACGACGGGCATCTCGAGGCCTCCACCGCCGTGCGGCTCGCGTCGCTGCTGCGCTACGCGCTCGGCATCAGCCCGCTCGAGTCGTACCAGACCGAATACGGCAAGATCGGCACACCTGCGGTCGTCGTCGACGACCTCACGCTCGCGTTGACCCGTGGCATCGAAGAGCTGACCCGGCCGATCGACGCCATCAAGCACCAGGCCAAGACCGTCACCGTCGGCATCTCGCGCTCGGACGAGACGCTGCTGCAGGTCCCGCTGGCGATGGCGGTGATGGCGGCGGGCACCCCGCGCGACGCGCTCAGCTACAAGACGTTGCGCACGCTCGCCGACCTCGACCCCGCGGTCGAGGAGGTCACCGGCTGGATCCGCTACCGCATCGAGGGCGACCCGGCGACCGACGACGAGGTGTTCGCCTACGTCATCGACCGCGGTGGCATCGCCGCAGAGATCCCGTCGCGGGTCGAGCGTGATCCGGTGCTGCGCGGCACGAAGCACACGGTGGCGAGCGAGCGCGAGCTGCTGGTGTTCCGTGGCCGGCGCGACGGCCGGACGTTGATCGCGATCCCCGAGACGAAGGACAACCACTGCACCGGGATCACGCAGCTCCACGTGCGGTTCGAGGACCGGTTGCCGGTCGCCGCGTGTCGCGGCGTCCTCCAGGGTTACCGCAACCGTTACGCCGCGCTGCGCGACGCGGTGACCGAGACCGAACCGAGCTTCAGGGAAGACCTGCTCGGCGAGCTGCCCGTGCTCGACCTGCTCACGCTGCCGATCCACGTGCTGGCCGACCGTTGGCGCAACACCGAAACCGGACGGTGATCGGGCTCGGCGTCGATGTCGTCGACCTCGATCGATTCGCGCGGGTGCTCGACCGTCACGTGCGGTTCGTCGACCGGGTGTTCACGCCGAGCGAGCGCCGGTACTGCGAGCAGGTGAGATCCCCCACCAAGCGTGTCGAGCGGTACGCGGCCCGGTTCGCGGCCAAGGAGGCGTTCATGAAGGCGCTGGGCGTCGGGTTCGGCGCGTTCGCGTTCCACGACGTCGAGGTGCGCCGCGACGAAGAGTCCGGCCGGCCGGCGCTGTCGCTGTCGGGCAAGGCCGCCGCTGCCGCGACTGAACATGGCGCGGTCGCGTGGCACCTGACGATGAGCCACTCCGACGCGGTCGCGGTCGCGGTCGTCGCGCTGGAGTAGCCGTGGAGCCGATCGTCACCCCCGAGGAGATGGCAGCGATCGACCGTGCCGGGCCCGAGCCGGTCGACGTGCTGATCGGCCGCGCCGGCGCCGCAGTCGCGCGCCACGCGTTGCGCATGCTCGGTGGTGCGTACGGCCGGCGTGTCGTGGTCGTCGCGGGCAAGGGCAACAACGGCAACGACGGGCGTGAGGCTGCCCGCCGGTTGCGCGAGCGGGGCGCGCGCGTCCACGTGGTCGATGCCGTCGAAGCGGAGGGCACGCGGCTGCGACGAGCCGACCTCGTGGTCGACGCCGCGTTCGGCACCGGGTTCCGCGGTTCGTACGACGCGCCCGACCCCGCGGGCGCGCCGGTCCTCGCCGTCGACATCCCTTCGGGGGTGAACGGCTTGACCGGCGAGGCGTGCGACGGTGCGGTGCGCGCCGACGAGACCGTGACCTTCGCGGCGCTCAAACCGGGGCTCGTCCTGATCCCCGGGCGCGCCCACGCGGGGGTCGTGCACCTCGTCGACATCGGCCTCGACGTGTCGCGCGCCCGCGCCCATCGCATCACCGCGCCCGACGTCGCCGCATGGCTGCCGGTCCGACCGCTCGAGTCGCACAAGTGGCGCAACGCGGTGTGGATCGTCGCCGGCTCACCGGGCATGACCGGCGCCGCCGCGCTCGCGGCGCGGGGCGCGCAGCGTGCCGGTGCCGGGTACGTGCGGCTGACCGTGCCCGGGGTGGCACCGGGCGGCGCCGGCGCCGTTGCGGTCGAGGTCGTCCGCACCGAAGCGCCGGCGCAGGGGTGGCACGACACCGTGCTCGGCGGGCTCGAGCGGTTCAAGGCGCTCGTCGTCGGGCCAGGCCTCGGCCGTGACCCTGCGACGGCTGACGCCGTGCGCCGCACGGTCGCTGCGGCGACCGTCCCGGTGGTGGTCGACGGCGACGGCCTCCACGCCCTCGGAACCGACGCCGCGAGCGTCGCCGGCCCGCAGACGGTGCTCACCCCCCACGACGGCGAGTTCGAACGGCTCGCCGGGGCACCACCCGGCGCCGACCGCATCGGCGCGGCCCGCTCACTCGCCGCGACCACCGGCGCGACCGTGCTGCTCAAGGGCTCGACCACGGTCGTCGCCGGCCCGACGGGCGAGGTGTACGTGACGACGACCGGCGACGCCCGGCTCGCCACCGCAGGTACCGGCGACGTGCTCTCCGGCCTCATCGGTGCGTTGCTCGCGCACGGGCTCGCGCCGATGCAGGCGGCCGCCGCGGGGGCGTGGCTGCACGGGGAGGCGAGTACCCTCGGCCCCCGTCACGGCCTCGTGGCCGGCGACGTGGCCGAGCAGCTTCCCCAGGTGCTCGACCGCGTGTCCGCCCTCGCAAGGGAGAACTGATGGACCGCAACTCGCCCGTGCGCGAGATCATGACGACCGACGTGCTCACGTTCCGTCCGACCGACGGGGTCGAGCAGGCCATGCGCACGCTGCTCGAGCACCGGATCGATGCCGCGCCGGTCGTCGACGAGGACGGCGCGGTCGTCGGGATGCTCTCCGACGGCGACCTCATCGTGCAGGAGAGCGAACTGCATTTCCCGACGGTCGTGACCTTCCTCGGGGCGACCATCGAGATCGGCCACAAGCACTTCGAGGAGGAGCTGCGCCGCGCCCTCGGCTCGAACGTGCAAGACGTGATGTCGAAGGATCCGGTCACTTGCGACAGCGAGGACACGATCGAGCGGGCCGCGACCTTGATGCACGAGAACGACAAGTCCCGCTTGCCGGTTGTCCACGAGGGCAAGCTGGTCGGGCTCGTCTCGCGCAACGACGTGCTACGGGCGATCCTCCACAGCGGGTAGGCACGCGGCATGGACAAGGCTGTCGAGGTCCACCCGGACGACCGTCCCTACGCGTGGGCCGAGGTCGATCTCGGCGCCATCGAGCACAACGCCTCGCTGCTCGCCGAACGGGCCCGCCCCGCGCAACTCTGCGCGGTGGTGAAGGGCTGGGCGTACGGGCACGGCACCATCCGTGCCGCCACGGCCGCCGTCGCCGGTGGTGCCACCTGGCTCGGTGTCGCGCTGGTCAACGAGGCCACCGACGTCCGCGTGCGCGGCCAGCTCAGCGAGCCGATCCTGATCCTCGCCGAACCACCGCACCGCCAGCTTGGCGACGTCGCCCGCCTCGACGGTGTGCGGGTGACGTTGTACACGGCGGAAGGCATCCGGGCCGCGGCGAAGGCGGCGCGCGAGGTCGGGCGTGACACGCCGTTGCCGGTCCACCTCAAGGTCGACACGGGCATGCACCGCGTCGGGGCGGCGCCGCAGTCCGCGCTGCATCTCGCCGAGCTCGTGACCGCGTCGGAAGGCCTTGAGCTCGAAGGGCTGTGGACGCATCTCGCCGCGTCGGAGGATCCCGCCCACGACGACTACACCGCGCGCCAGCTCCAGTGCTTCGACGCGGTTCGCGAACGGCTCGCCGCCGCGGGCATCCGGCCGCCGATCGTGCACGCCGCGAACTCCGGTGCCGTGCTCGCCCATCCGGAAGCCCGCTACGACCTCGTCCGTTGCGGCATCGCCCTCTACGGGATCCCGCCTCGCCCGCGGATGCCCGAGGCCGCGGGGCTCCGGCCCGCCATGGCACTCAAGGCACGGGTCTCGTACGTCAAGCGCGTCGCGGCCGGCGAGCCCATCTCCTACGGGCTGCATCACGTTTGCGAGCAGCCGACGGTCGTCGCGACGGTGCCGATCGGCTACTACGACGGCGTCCCGCGGCAGCTCGGTCTCGTCGGCGGCGAGGTGCTCGTCCGTGGTGTCCGCCGTCGCGTCGTCGGCGCGGTCACGATGGACCAGCTGATGGTCGACTGCGACAGCGACGAGTCGGTCCACATTCGCGACGAGGTGGTGCTGTTCGGGTCGCAGGGCGGCGAGACGATCTCGGCGTGGGAGTGGGCGGAGCGGCTCGACACGATCGCGTACGAGATCGTGTGCCGCGTTGCCATCAACCGCGTCCCGCGCCGCTACCTGCCGGCATGACCGGGGCGGGCGGGCCATGCTGACCGAGATCCCCGGCGTGCGCGTCGGGCACTGGAGCGATGAGACAGCACGCACCGGTTGCACGGTCGTGCTGTTCCCGGAGGGAACGGTCGCGTCAGGTGAGCTGCGCGGTGGCGCGCCCGCGACCCGCGAGTTCGCGCTGCTCGACCCGGGAGCGACCGTGGCGCGGCTCGACGCGGTGCTCCTCACCGGTGGATCGGCGTTCGGGCTCGCCGCCGCGGACGGGGTCATGCAGTTCTGCGAGGAACGGGGCATGGGGTTTCCCACGTCGGGCGGCCCCGTGCCGATCGTCGTGGGGCTCGGGCTGTACGATCTCGCCGAGGGCGACGCGACCGTGCGCCCGCGCGCCGAGCACGGCTACCGGGCGTGCGAGACCGCGAGCGCCGACACCGCCGCGGTCGCGCTCGGGCCGGTCGGTGCCGCCTGTGGCGCGACGATCGCGAAGTGGCGTGGCCGCGCCGGCGCGCGACGCGGTGGCCTCGGCGGCGCGGTGGTGCACGACGGCGACCTGACGGTGGCCGCGCTCGTCGCCGTCAACGCGTACGGCGACGTGCTGCAACCGGGCGAAGACGAGCCGCGCATCCCGCCGCCACCGGTCGACACCGCCGAAGCCGCCTTCGCGAACACGACGATCGGGGTCATCGCCACCGATGCGCGGTTGACCAAGCGCGAGTGCCTGCTCGTCGCGGCCAGCGGGCACGACGGGATGAGCCGTGCCCTGTCGCCGGTGCACTCGACGGCCGACGGCGACGCGCTGGTCGCAGCCGCGGTCGGCCTCGTGACCGCGCCCATCGAGGCGGTGCGCGCCCTCGCCGCCACCGCCGTCGAGCGGGCGATCCGCAGCGCGGTGTCGGTAGCCTGACGGTCCGTGCCCACGGCCCTCGACGTGCTGGCCGAGCAGGCCGCGAGCTGCACGCGGTGCAAGCTCGCCGGCCTTGGCCGTACCCAGGTCGTGTTCGGAACCGGCGACCCGGCGGCCGAGCTCATGTTCGTCGGCGAGGGCCCCGGCGCGGAGGAGGACCGGCAGGGGCTGCCGTTCGTCGGCCGGTCCGGCAAGCTGCTCGACCGGGTGCTGCTCGAAGAGCTGGGCCTCACCCGCGACCGCGTCTACATCGCGAACGTCACCAAGTGCCGTCCCCCGGGCAACCGTGACCCCGAGCCCGACGAGATCGAAGCATGCCGGCCGTGGCTCGAGCGCCAGATCGAGCTGGTCGCGCCGCGTGTCGTGGTCACGCTCGGCAACTTCGCGACGAAGCTGTTGCTCAACACGCGGGAGGGGATCACGAAGTTGCGCGGCCGCGAGTACCCGTTCCGCACCGGTGTGCTCATCCCGACGTTCCATCCGGCTGCGGTGCTGCGCGGCGGCGGGGAGCCCCTGGCCCAGATGCGTGCGGACTTCGTGCGTGCGAAGCGCGCGCTGGCGGCCGGAGCCGGCGCGTGAGCCCCACCCTGCGCACGGGCTCGGTCGACGCGACGCGGGCGCTCGGCGAGGCCATCGCCGCGCTCGTCTGGCCCGGCGACGTCGTGCTGCTCGCCGGTGAGCTGGGCGCGGGCAAGACAGCGTTCGTCCAGGGCTTCGCGCGCGGCCTGGGTGTCACCGAAGCGGTGACCAGCCCGACGTTCGTGCTCGCCCGCGACTACGCGGGCGGCCGGTTGCCGTTGCACCATCTCGACGTCTATCGGCTCGACCAGCTCAACGAGGTGCTCGACATCGGGTTGCCGGAACTGCTCGACGACGGCGGTGTGGTCGTGGTCGAGTGGGGCGACGCGATCCTGCCCGTGCTGCCGCCCGAGTATCTCGAGGTACGGCTGAGTTTCGGAGAAGGGGACGACGACCGCGAGATCGTGGTGCGGGGAGTCGGCTCGACATGGGCGTCGCGGCTTGCTGCCCTCGGGCGAGCGATCGAGCCGTGGCAGGCCTCTGCGACCGGCGGTGGCGCGTGCTGATCCTCGGCATCGAGTCGAGCACCGTCCAGGTCGGCGCGGCGATCGGCGGGCACGAAGGCGTGCTCGCGCAGGCCCATTCGGCGCGTGGCAAGCGTCACGCCGAGAACCTCACCCCGATGATCGACTTCATCCGCCGCCAGGCGCGGGTGGACCTGCGCGACATCAGCTGCGTCGCGGTCGATCTCGGGCCCGGCCTGTTCACCGGCCTGCGGGTGGGTGTCGCGTCGGCGAAGGCGCTGGCGCAGGCGCTGCGCGTGCCGATGATCGGCGTCCCGAGCCTTGATCTCCTCGCGTTCCCGGTGCGCTTCTCGACGCGGCTGATCGCGGCGGCCATCGACGCCCGGCGCGGCGAGCTGTTCTACGCGTTCTACCGCCAGGTCCCCGGCGGGGTGCAACGTCTCTCCGAGCCACAGCTCGGGTCGCCCGACGACCTCGGCTCGGAGATCGTCGCGAGCGGCGAGGACTGCCTGCTCGTCGGGGACGGAGCGGTCCGCTACAGCGGCCAGTTCGAGATGCTGACCAAGATCGAGCTCGCCGATAGCGGCCTGTCGTACCCGTCGGCCTCGTCGCTGGTGCAGCTTGCGCACGCGAAGGCACTGCGCGAGGAATGGGTGAAGCCGTGGGAGCTCGAGCCACTCTATCTCCGCCCTCCCGATGCCGAGATCAACTGGACGATGCGCGAGCGGGCGCAGTGAGGAGCTGACGGTGGCGACCCGCCCGGAGCCGATCGACCCCGCCCGGCTCGAGGTCCGCATCACGGCGATGCGCCGCCGCCACCTGCGCGGCGTCCTGCGAATCGAGAACCAGGTGTACCCGAGGCCGTGGTCGCTCGGCCTGTTCATGAGCGAGCTGTCCATGCGCAACGGCCGCGTCTATCTCGTCGCGCGGGTCGGGCCTGTGCTGGTCGGCTACGCCGGGCTGCTGTTCAGCCTGGACGACGGTCACGTCACCACCATCGCCGTCGATCCGGAGTGGCGGCGCGCGAAGATCGGCACGCGGTTGCTCGTCCAGCTCGCCCGCCAGGCCATCGCGGCAGGCGCGAAGAACCTGACGCTCGAGGTGCGGGTCAGCAACGACGCGGCCCAGGCGATGTATCGCAAGTTCGGCTTCGCCCCTGCGGGCGTACGGAAGGGCTACTACGTGGAGACGAACGAGGACGCGCTGGTCATGTGGGCGCACGACATCGACACCGACGAGTACGTGGCCCGGCTCAACGCGATCGAAGCCGCCGTCCCGGGCCGGACGATCGTCGAACCGGCCGAGATCGTGCCTCGGAGTCCTGAGTGACCGCGGTGCCGGACGAGACAGCCGAGCGCCACGTGATCCTCGGCATCGAGACGTCGTGTGACGAGACCGCCGCGGCCATCGTCGCCGACGGCTTCGACGTGCGCTCGTCGGTGGTGTCGAGCCAGGTGGACCTCCATGCCCGCTACGGCGGGGTCGTGCCGGAGATCGCCAGTCGCGCCCACGTCGAGCTGCTCACGCCGGTCGTCGCGCAGGCGATCGTCGAAGCGGGAGTCGACGAGTCATCGATCGACGCGGTGGCGGCGACCGTCGGGCCGGGCCTCGTCGGGTCGTTGCTCGTGGGGGTGAGCGCCGCGAAGACGCTCGCGCTGGTATGGGGTGTGCCGTTCGTCGCGGTGAACCACCTCGAAGCGCACCTGTACGCCGCGCTCGTCGAGGATCCGACGATCGAGCTGCCCGTGGTCGTGCTCCTCGTGTCGGGCGGCCACACGCTCCTCGTCGAGATGCAGGACCATGGCCGCTACCGCCTGCTCGGCTCGACGGTGGACGACGCCGCGGGTGAGGCATTCGACAAGGTGGCCCGCTACCTCAACCTGGGCTACCCCGGCGGGCCTGCCATCGACCGCCTGGCGATGGAGGGCGACGCGTCGGCGATCCGGTTCCCGCGGGCCATGCTCGACGACGGCTACGACTTCTCCTTCAGCGGCCTCAAGACCGCGGTCGTCAACTACGTGCGCAAGCACCCGGAGGTCGCCACCGCGGATGTGTGCGCGGCATTCCAGGACGCGGTCGTCGACGTGTTGGTCACGAAGGCTCGGCGGGCGGCCGCCGCGGTGGGCGCGAAGGGCATGTGCCTCGGCGGGGGCGTGGCCGCGAACTCCGAGTTGCGCGAGCGGTTCCTCGACGCCTGCACCGAAGACGGCCTCCACGGGTTCCTGCCGAGCCGGGCGATGTGCACCGACAACGCGGCGATGGTCGCGGCCGCGGGCTGGTGGCGGCTCCGGGCCGACGGACCGAGCCCGCTCGACACGGGCGCCGACCCGAACCTGCGGCTGCCGCTGCCGCCCGGGTGACCGGCCGCGACCCCGGCCGCGGTGGCGGTTGAAACCTCCGGGCCCGGCGGTTAGCGTTAGCACTCGCCAATCGAGAGTGCTAGCGGCGAGTCCGCCGCGTGGATGCCTACGGAGGACGAGATGAACCTGCAGCCCCTCGACGACCGCATCGTCGTGAAGCCGGGCGAGTCGGAGGAGACCACGGCGAGCGGCCTGGTGATCCCGGACACGGCCAAGGAGAAGCCGCAGCAGGGCGAGGTGCTGGCCGTGGGCCCGGGCCGGCGCTCCGAGCAGACCGGCGAGCTGATCCCGATGGAGGTCAGCGTCGGTGACACCGTCGTGTACTCCAAGTACGGCGGCACCGAGATCACCGTCGAGGGCGAGGACCTGCTGATCCTGAACGCCCGCGACGTGCTCGCCATCGTGAAGAAGTAGAGGAAGATGCCCAAGATCCTGAAGTTCGACGACGACGCGCGCCGCGCGCTCGAGGCTGGCGTCAACCGGCTGGCCAACTCGGTCAGGGTGACGCTCGGCCCGCGCGGCCGCAACGTCGTCCTCGAAAAGAAGTTCGGCGCACCGACCATCACCAACGACGGCGTGTCGATCGCCCGCGAGGTCGAGCTCGACGACCCCTTCGAGAACATGGGCGCGCAGCTCGTGAAGGAGGTCGCCACCAAGACCAACGACATCGCCGGTGACGGCACGACCACGGCGACGGTGCTCGCCCAGGCCCTCGTGCAGGAGGGCCTCCGCAACGTGGCCGCGGGCGCGAGCCCGATGACGCTCAAGCGCGGGATCGACGCTGCGGTCGCGGCAGCCGTGGGCGCCATCGGCGACATCGCGAAGGACATCGACGACAAGGCCGAGATCGCGCAGGTCGCGTCGATCTCGGCCGCCGATCCCGCCATCGGCGACGTGATCGCGGACGCGATCGACAAGGTCGGCAAAGACGGCGTGGTGACCGTCGAGGAGTCGAACACCTTCGGCATGGAGCTCGACTTCGTCGAAGGCATGCAGTTCGACAAGGGCTTCGTGTCGCCGTACTTCGTGACCGATCCCGACCGGCAGGAGGCGGTGCTCGAGGAGCCCTACCTGCTGATCCACAACGGCAAGATCAGCTCGGTCCAGGACCTGCTGCCGGTGCTCGAGAAGGTGATGCAGGCCGGCCGGCCGTTGCTGGTGATCGCCGAGGACATCGAAGGCGAGGCCCTTGCGACGCTGGTCGTCAACAAGATCCGCGGCACGTTCAACTCCGCCGCGGTGAAGGCGCCGGGCTTCGGTGACCGCCGCAAGGCGATGCTGCAGGACATCGCCATCCTGACCGGGGGTCAGGTGATCTCCGAGGAGGTCGGGCTCAAGCTCGAGAACACCACCCTCGACCTGCTGGGCCGGGCTCGCAAGGTGGTGATCACCAAGGACGACACAACGATCGTCGAAGGGGCGGGCAGCGACACCGACGTGCAGGGGCGCATCGCGCAGATCAAGCGCGAGATCGAGGAGACCGACTCCGACTGGGACCGGGAGAAGCTCCAGGAGCGGCTCGCCAAGCTGTCCGGCGGCGTCGCGGTCGTCAAGGTCGGCGCCGCCACCGAGGTCGAGCTGAAGGAGAAGAAGCACCGCATCGAAGATGCCCTGTCCGCGACTCGGGCGGCGATCGAAGAAGGCGTCGTGGCAGGCGGCGGGGTGGCGCTCCTGCGTGCCCGCGCCGCGATCGACGAGGCGGCGAAGAACCTGACCGGCGACGAGGCGACCGGCGCGCGCAGCGTGTACCGCGCCGTCGAGGCGCCGGCCCGGCTGATCGCCGACAATGCCGGCCATGAAGGGTCGGTGATCGTGGAGCAGATCCTGCGCGAGAGCGGCAACGTCGGGTTCAACGCCGCTACCGGCGAGTTCGAGGACCTGCTCAAGGCCGGTGTGATCGACCCCGCCAAGGTGACCCGGGCCGCGCTGCAGAACGCGGCTTCCATTGCCAGCCTCGTGCTCACCACCGAATGCCTCGTGGCCGACAAGCCCGAGCCGCCCGCCGCGCCGGCGATGCCCGGCGGCGGCATGGGCGGGATGGGCGGCATGGGGATGATGTAGGGCGGACGAGTTGATTTGAATGTTGGTGCACTTGCGCCCCTATAGGGGCGCAAGTGCACCAACATTGGATGGGTTTTCGCCTGGGCTGGGTCGGTAGTCTCCCGGGCGTGGACCGTCCACCGCCTGACCCGGCCAAGCTGCTCGCGTCATGGATGGAGTGGGAGCGCGGCGAGACCCCGCCCGGTCGCGTGATCAGCAACTTGAAGACGGGCGGGTTGCGCGAGCTGCTCGAGTCGCTGGTCGAGCAGGCGGCGGCCCAGCAGTCCGCATGACTGAACGGGGCGGGCCGCAGGTCATCCCGCGGCCCCCCGGCACCCGTGCCGGGGCACCTGCACCCTGGGCGTCGCTGCCCCCAGCGCGCCGCGTCGTGTCCGCCGCCGCCCTGCGCGCCGCGTTTGGCGGTCGCGTCGGGCGGCCGTCGTTCATCGAGGCGACGGGCGGCGCGCGCCCGTCCGCGGTGCTTGCGCCGTTCTACGAGGACGGCGGCGAGCTGTACGTCGTGCTGACCCGCCGTTCGTGGGCGCTGCGGTCGCACACCGGTGAGGTCAGCTTCCCCGGTGGCGCGGTCGAAGACGGCGAGACGCCGCGAGACGCCGCACTGCGCGAAGCCCGTGAGGAGATCGCGCTCGACGCGAGCACGGTCCAGGTACTCGGTGAGCTCGACCACCTCATGACTGTCACCAGCCGCTCATTCATCGTGCCCTACGTCGCGCTGGTCGATCGCGTGCCGGTGCTCCGTCCGCACCCCGAGGAGGTCGACGCGGTGCTGCGCGTGCCGGTCCGCGAGCTGCTCGCGGACGGCGTGTTCCGCGAGGAGCAGTGGACGTTCAGGACACCACCGCCGTGGGCACCACCCGACGTCGTGGCCGCCGGCGCGCCGGTGGAACGGTCGATCTTCTTCTTCGAGCTCGTCGGCGACACCGTGTGGGGCGCCACCGCGGCGATGCTGCGCCACCTCCTCGGCCTCGCCCTCGGCCTCGCCACCGCGATCGACCACCAATGAAAACGGACGGCATCGCGGAGTTCCGCGACGCGGGCCATCGCCTCGTCGACTGGGTGGCCGCATACCTCGAACACGCCGGCGAGCACCCGGTGCAACCGGACGTCGCGCCCGGGTCGGTGCGCGCCCGGCTGCCGGCGCACCCGCCGGAGCACCCCGAGCCGTGGGACGCGATCGTGTCCGACCTCGACCGCATCGTCGTGCCCGCCATCACGCACTGGCAGTCTCCCAGCTTCTTCGGCTTCTTCCCCGCCAACGCGTCCGGCCCGTCGATCCTCGGCGACCTCGTGTCGTCGGGCCTGGGCGTGCAAGGAATGTCGTGGGCGACGAGCCCGGCATGCACCGAGGTCGAGACGCACGTGCTCGACTGGCTCATCGAGCTGCTCGGCCTGCCCGAGCGTTTCCGCAGCGACGGACCGGGCGGCGGCGTCATCCAGGACTCGGCGTCGAGCGCGAACCTCTGCGCGATCCTGGCCGCCCGCGACCGAGCGAGGGCGCGGGCGGGCACCGGCCTGGGCAAGCTGCGCGCGTACACATCGACCCAGGCCCACTCCTCGATCGAAAAGGGCATCCGCGTTGCCGGGCTCACGCCCGCGCAGCTCCGGACGATCGACGTCGACGAGACGTTCGCGATGCGGCCCGAAGCGCTCGCCGCCGCGATCGCCGAAGATCTCGACGCAGGCCTCGTGCCATTTCTCGTGGTGGCCACGATCGGCACCACCTCGTCGCTCGCCATCGATCCCGTCGACGCGATCGCGGACGTTTGCGCCGCGCGCGGCATCTGGTTGCATTTGGACGCCGCGATGGCTGGGGCGGCAGGCGTGGTCGCCGAGCTGCGACCGCTCGTCAACCGTGGGCTCGACCGCGTCGACAGCTGGTGCTTCGACCCGCACAAGTGGCTGCTCACGAACTTCGACTGCGACGTTCTGTACGTCGCCGACCGGGCGCCGCTGCTCGAGTCGTTGAGCGTGCTGCCCGAGTACCTCCGCAACCGGGCGACGGATTCCGGCGCGGTGATCGACTACCGCGACTGGCACGTCCCGCTCGGCCGGCGCTTCCGCGCGTTGAAGCTGTGGTTCGTGATCCGCCGGTACGGCGCCGCCGGCTTGCGCGCGCACATCGAGCGCGGCGTGCGGCTCGCGCGCTGGCTCGCCGATCGCATCGACGATGACGACCGGTTCGTGCGGCTGGCTCCGTGCGACCTGTCGCTCGTGTGCTTCGCGCATCGCGACGGCGACGCCGCGACCGAGGCGTTGCTCGATGCCGTCAACGCGACGGGCCGCGCGTTCCTCACCCACACGCGGCTCGGTGCGCGCTACTCGATCCGCGCCGCCATCGGGGGGACTCGCACCGAGCGCGAGCACGTCGAAGCGTTGTGGGATCTGCTGGACTCGCTGGCGTGAACGATCGCGACGTCGACCCGGGCCGGTACCGGATCGAGCAGGCCGCGCCGCGCGGGTTCACGCAGGTGTACGTGCGAGAGAACCCGGGTGGTGCCGGGCCCGTGGTGCTCGTGCACGGCTGGCCCGAGACCAAGCGCATCTGGTGGAAGGTGATCGGCCCGCTGGCCGAGGCGGGCTTCGAGGTGATCGCTCCCGACCTCCGTGGATTCGGCGACTCCGACGTCGCGCCCGACGGCTTTTGCGACGTGCCGTCGCACGCACGCGACCTGCACGCACTCGTGCACGACCACCTCGGCCACGACCACGCGGTGCTGGTCGGCGGTGACCTCGGCGGCCCGGTGATCCAGGACATCGCATTGCGTTTCGAGGGCTTCGTGACCCGCATGGTGCTGTTCAACTCGCCGCTGCCGTATGACCCGGAAGCGATGGCCGGGTTGCGCACCCGGCCGCCACGCGAAGCCGGCGACTACTTCGTTCGTCAGGGCACCGACCCCGATGGCCTCGCCGCCGAGCTCGACAGCGAGGGCAAGCGCCGCCGCTACATCGCCACCTTCTACACGTCTCGGTTCTGGGCGCACCCGGGCGCCTTCGACGACACGAGCGTCGACTTCCACGCCGAGCCCTTCGCCGACGGCGCGAAGCTCCGGGCCGGCTTCGGCGCGTACGCGAGCGTCTTCGACGCCTCGGCGCGCAGCGAACCGCCACTGCTCGGCCCGAACCCCGCCGTCGAGACGCTGGTGCTGTTCGGCCCGAGCGACCACGTGCTGTATCCCGACTTCGACCGCATGGCCGCGGTGGTGTTCCCGAACCATGTCGGGCCGTTCCTGCTGCGCGACTGCGGGCACTTCGTGCCGTGGGAGGCGCCCGGCCCGCTCGTGAGCGCGATCCGGACGTTCGGCCGCGACCTTCTGTAGCGTTTGGGGATGGCCAGCCTCACCTTCGAGGGCGAGACGCACGGCGAGATCGTCCAGAAGGTCCGCCGCTGGCTCGCGTCCGTCGAGGGCGCGCCGGAGGGCGACATCAGCGTCGTCGAGGCGATCAACCAGGGCGCCGAGCTGACCAAGGACGCGCTGCGCATCATCGCGTCCGCCGCGCCCGGTCCGATCGCGCAGAACGAGGTGGTGAAGGCGCTCACCGGGATGGGCTACAAGGCGACCGACGCGACCCGCCAGGCGCTCATCGACGGGCTCGACACCGTCGAGCAGATCACCGGCGGCAGCGTCGTCAAGGCCGCCCGCGACGCCCGCCGCAGCGCCGTGTACCAGATGAACGCCACCGTCGCGCGCCAGATCCTGAAGGCGCTCAAGCCCCGCTGAGCCGGTCTTTGCCGGGGCGCCGGCTTCGCGGTCGCAGGACCCACCGGTGAGCTGACTTCGCTCGGTAGACTCAGCTCTTTCACCGGCGCGGAAGGGACGGAGGACAGCCAGTGGCTGAGGTCGAGATCGGCATCGGCAAGTCCGGTCGACGGGCGTACGGATTCGACGACATCGCGATCGTCCCGAGCCGCCGAACTCGCGACCCCGAAGACGTCGACATCTCGTGGGAGATCGACGCGTTCCGCTTCGACTTGCCGCTCATGGCCTCGGCGATGGACGGGGTGGTGTCGCCCGCGACGGCGATCGAGATCGGCAAGCTCGGCGGGGTCGGCGTGCTCAACCTCGAAGGTCTGTGGACCCGCTACGAGGACCCCGAGCCACTGTTCGACGAGATCGCCGAGCTGCCCGCCGACAAGGCGACCGGGCGCATGCAGGAGATCTACAGCGAGCCGATCAAGCTCGAGCTGATCACCGAACGCATCCGCGAGATCCGCGCCGCCGGCGTGGTCTCGTGCGCGTCCGTCACACCGCAGCGCACCGAGGCCTTCGCGAAGTACCTCCTCGACGCCGAACTCGACCTACTCGTCATCCAGGGCACCGTCGTCTCCGCCGAGCACGTGTCGAAGACGGTCGAGCCGCTCAACCTCAAGCGCTTCGTGCGCGAGCTCGACATCCCGGTGATCGTCGGCGGGTGCGCGTCGTACCAGGCGGCCCTCCATCTCATGCGCACCGGTGCCGCCGGCATCCTCGTCGGCGTGGGACCGGGCCACGCGTGCACGACCCGCGGCGTGCTCGGCATCGGCGTCCCACAGGCCACCGCGATCGCGGATGCCCGCGCCGCGCGGATGCGTCACCTCGACGAGACCGGCGTGTACGTCCATGTGATCGCGGACGGCGGCATGGCCACCGGTGGCGACATCGCGAAGGCGATCGTCTGCGGCGCCGACGCGGTGATGATCGGCTCGCCCCTCGCGGCCGCGGTCGAAGCACCAGGACGCGGCTATCACTGGGGCATGGCGACGTTCCATCCCACCCTGCCGCGAGGCGCGCGGGTCAAGACGCAGACACGCGGCACGTTGAAGGAGATCCTCGTTGGTCCCGCGCACGAGAACGACGGCCGGCTCAACCTGTTCGGCGCGTTGCGCACCTCGATGGCGACGTGCGGCTACGAGTCGGTGAAGGAGTTCCAGAAGGCCGAGGTCATGGTCGCACCCGCCTTGCAGACCGAGGGCAAGAGCCTGCAGAAGTCGCAAGGCATCGGCATGGGGCACTGAGTGTGACCCCCGCGCATGCCGGCACCTGACCAGACCATCCTCGTTGTCGACTTCGGCGCGCAGTACGCCCAACTGATCGCACGGCGAGTCCGCGAAGCGCACGTCTATTCCGAGATCGTCCCGCACACGATCACGGCGGCCGAGATCGCGCGACGCAAACCGGCGGGCGTGATCTTGAGCGGCGGGCCCGCGTCCGTGCACGCCGCCGGCGCGCCGTCGGTCGACAGCGGCATCTACGAGACCGGCGTGCCCGTACTCGGCATCTGCTACGGCGCCCAGTTGCTCGCGCGCGACCTCCGCGGTGAGGTCGCGAAGACCGGCCGTGGGGAGTACGGCCGCACCGCGCTGCACATCGTCGACAGCGGCCTGCTCTTCGGCACCGACATGCCTGCGGACCAGCAGGTCTGGATGAGCCACTTCGACACGATCACCGCGCCACCCGAGGGCTGCACGGTGACCGCCTCCACCCCCGAAACGCCCGCAGCCGCGTTCGAATGGCGCGACCGAGGCCTCTACGGGTTGCAGTTCCATCCCGAGGTCGTCCACACGCCGCATGGGATGGAGATGCTGAAGCACTTCCTGTACGACGCGTGCGGCTGCCTGCCGACCTGGACGATGACCTCGATCATCGAGTCGTCGGTCGAGGCCATCCGCGCCCAGGTGGGCCGCGAGCGGGTGATCTGCGGGCTCTCCGGCGGTGTTGACTCCGCGGTCGCCGCCGCGCTCGTGCACAAGGCGGTGGGGTCGCAGCTCACGTGCGTGTTCGTCGACACGGGGCTGATGCGGGCGAACGAAGGTGATCAGGTCGTCGAGACGTTCCGCCGCCAGCAGCACATCGAGTTGATCCACGTGCGCGCCGCCGACCGGTTCTTCGAGCGGCTCGCGGGCATCATCGACCCTGAGGAGAAGCGCAAGGCGATCGGCGAGTTGTTCATACGCGTGTTCGAGGACGCCGCGCAGGGCGTCGAGGACGCGCGGTTCCTCGTGCAGGGCACGCTGTACCCCGACGTGATCGAGTCGGGCGGTGGTCACGGCGGTCAGGCCGCGATGATCAAATCGCATCACAACGTGGGTGGCCTGCCCGACGACATCGAGTTCGAGCTCGTCGAGCCGTTGCGCGCGCTGTTCAAGGACGAGGTCCGTCGCGTCGGCGAGGAGCTCGGCCTGCCGGAGGAGATCGTCTGGCGCCAGCCTTTCCCCGGTCCCGGTCTCGCGGTGCGGATCATCGGCGAGGTGACCCCCGAGAAGGTAGCGATCCTCCAGCACGCCGACGCGATCGTCCGTGAGGAGATCAAGAAGGCCGGTCTGGAGCGCGAGGTGTGGCAGGCGTTCGCGGTGCTGCCCGACATCCGTTCCGTCGGCGTCATGGGCGACGAGCGCACGTACGCGTATCCCGTCATCATCCGCGCGGTCACCAGCGAGGACGCGATGACCGCCGACTGGGCCCGGCTGCCCTACGAGTTGCTCGAGCAGATGTCGAGCCGGATCATCAACGAGGTGCGGGGCGTCAACCGGGTTGCCTACGACATCACGTCCAAGCCGCCCGGCACGATCGAGTGGGAGTAGGCTGCGCCGTCGCTTTGGAGCCGGTGCCCGGGGTCCCGGGGTCCGGTCGGGGCCGGATCGCTGAAGACCGGCGGCTGAGCGGCCGATAGGAGCGGTGGCGTGGGGAGGCGGTCCACGACCGCCTGGGCGGGCATCGGTACCCTCGATCGGGGATGGCCATGCCTGTTGTCACGGTTTCGCAACAATCGTCGCGTGTTTGCTACAGTCCTGGCCCCATGGTCGACGTGAAGCGCCACCGGCGCGCGGGCGGCTCCGTCGTCGCAGCCGTCGTTCTGGTCGCGCTCCTGGTCGGTGCCCTGCTGCCCCAGAGCGCAGGCGCCGACACGATCTCCGACAAGCAGGCCGAGGCGAACGCCATCGCCGCCAAGATCGACGCCCTCAACCACGAGATCGAGGCGAAGGCGGAGGCGGCCAACGCCGCCCAGCTCGAGCTCGACAACCTCAACCAGCAGGTCGCGGATGCCCAGGCCAAGGTGGCCGCCGCGCAGGCCGAACATGACAAGCATCTCGCCGAGATCCGCGACTACGCCATCAACGCATACGTCCATGGCACGGACGCGGTCTCCCAGGAGGAGGCCATCGGCGCCGACGCCAACGAGCAGGGACAGCGGCAGGGCTACCTCACGGCCGCGGCGGGCAACCGCCAGCAGCTCGTCGACCAGCTGCGCGCCGCCGAAGAGGATCTCAACGCGCAGATCGCGCAGCTCAACGAGGCGAAGGCTGCCGCGCAGGCGAAGGCCGACGACCTCAACAACCAGAAAGCCGCCGCCCAGGCCGCCGTCGCGCAACAGCAGGCGCTCTACAACCAGGCGCAGGGCGAGCTGGCCGCACTGGTCAAGCAGGCGCAGGAACGACAGGCGCGGGAGGCGGCGGCCGCCGCCGAGGCACGTGCTCGCGCCGCCGCGCAGTCGGGCAACGCGCCCCGCGACATCACCGGTCCGCCCCCGCCGGTCAGCGGCGGCGCGGGTGCGGCGATCGCCGAGGCGCGGCGCCAGCTCGGCAAGCCGTATGTGTGGGGTGCGGCGGGACCGGACGCGTTCGACTGCTCCGGTCTGACCCAGTGGGCGTGGCGCGCCGGCGGCGTCAGCCTGCCGCACTTCTCCGGCGCCCAGTACTCCGCGACCACGCACATCCCACTGTCCGCGATCCAGCCGGGAGACCTGATCTTCTACGAGAACCCCGACCAGCACGTGGCGCTGTACGTCGGAGGCGGCACGATCATCCACGCACCGCACGCCGGTGACGTGGTGCGCTACGACAGCCTCTACTACTGGAACACCACGATGCTGGCGAGCCGCCCGTAGCGCAGCGGCGGCGCAGGCGCAGCGCGGCAGTGCCGCCGTGTCAGGCCTCTGACGCGATCTCGTCCCAGAACGCGATCGCGGTCCGCTCGAACCGCAGGCCCATCTCCAGCGTCTTGCGCCGGAACGGGTCGACCGCCGGGCTCGCGGCAATCGCCTCGTACTCCGCGAGCCGCTGCCGGTGCGCGTCGGCCGCTCGCACGGCCAGCGCGTGCACGTCGGCCCGGTCGGCCTGGGCCGCGAAGAACAGCTTGAGGATCGACAGGTCCCGGATCTCGGTCGGCTCGTGGTTGGGCTCACCCAGCCAGTCGTGCAACGCCTCACGGCCCGCGCTCGTGAGCGTGTACGTGCGTCGCTTGCGCCCGGTGGGCTCCTGCTTCTCGCGCAGCAGGCCGAGTTCCGCGAGCCGGATCGGTTCTGCGTAGAGCTGCGAGTGTGGGAACGGCCAGAAGTAGCCGATCGAGCTCGACACGGCCCGTTTCATGTCGTAGGAGGAGCACGGACCGAACGCGCCGACCAGCCCGAGCACGACGTACGACGTTGGCGTCAGGGAGTTCGTGGCCACAGCGGCCAGATCGTAGGAGCGACGAGCACCGCGGTTCGCTGAGCGCGGAGGAGCGCTCACGTTTGTGGCCGGTCCTGAACTTCGATGCCGCTTGCCGCCCGGCCGTCCCGCCCGGCGCGCGCCTGCCCCGGGTCGCGACGGCACCGGCAGCTGCATCTGCTCCTGGCTCGGCAGCCAACGGCGAGGTCAGCGCGCTCCTGGTCGAGGTGCGCGACGTGCAGGGCGGTTCGTACGCCTGGCCCAGCAGATCGCCGCGCTCGAGGTCGCCGTGCGCGGCCTGCGCGCCGCGATCGTCGGCTGACGCCGCTCAGCGGCGCGACAGCACGGCCGGGTCATCGGTCCGGTCGCGCCGAAGGTGCCCGACCGGCCACCCGACCCACCACCGGAGCCGTTGTGCACCCCAGCGGCGAACGCTTGGACGCGCACGTAAGGTTGTGCGCACCGGCGCAGGCCGGCTCGGGAGCCTCGCGCTCTCCTCTGCAACGATCGCAGATGACGGGGGCGAGATGACCGCCAACGAAGAGGAACGACGCCGCTTGTTCCAGCGCCTTGAGGAGGTGCTCGGTGCAACAGAGGCAGCCACGCTGATGGAGGGGTTGCCGCCGATCCGCTGGTCGGACCTGGCGACGAAGGCCGACCTCGACGGCCTACGGGCCGCGACAAAGGCCGACCTCGATCAGCTCCAGGCCGAGACGAAGGCCGAGTTCGAGCGCGTGCGTAGCGAGACGCGCAACGAGTTCGAGAAGGTGCGTAGCGAGACGCGCAACGAGTTCGAGAAGGTGCGTAGCGAGACGCGCAACGAGTTCGAGAAGGTCGGCCTTCGGATGGAGGTCATGGAGCACCGGCTCATGTCGGCGTTCCGAGACGAGCTCAACGAAGCGTTCCACCGTCAAGGCCGCCAGACCGCGCTGACCCTTGTCGGCTCGCTGACCGGCCTGAGCGCCTTGGCATGGACCATCGCCAACCTCGCCCACTGAGGCTGCTTGCCGGCGGGGTCGCGGCGGATGGACCGCCAACGTCGTCACACCGTCGGCGCCGTGATTCGGACAAAGGGTGTGTGCTGACCCGCTAGCACGAGCACTAGCGTCAGCTCTCCATGGGCCAGCTCGACGGGTTCACGACGGTACCGTTCACCTTCGAGGGCAAGACTCGTGACGTGTTCCGCTCCGGCAGCGGACCGGCCGTGATCGTCATCGCGGAGATGCCCGGCATCACACCGAAGGTGATCGAGTTCGCACGCCGGGTGGAGGCGCTCGGCTGCACGGTCGCGTTGCCGCACCTGTTCGGTGAGCCGGGACGTGATCCCGGCCAGGGTGGTGCGGTCGGCACGGTGTCGTACCTGTTGTCGAGCATCGCTCCCGCGTGCGTGTCCCGGGACTTCTACGTGTTCGCGACCGGCAAGACGTCGCCGGTGATCGACTGGCTGCGCGCCCTCGCCCGCTCGTTGCACGAGGAGTGCGGCGGCCCGGGCGTTGGTGCGGTCGGCATGTGCTTCACCGGTGGGTTCGCCCTCGCGATGATCGCCGATGCGCCGGTGCTGGCGCCGGTGCTCTCGCAGCCGTCACTGCCGTTCGCGCTGGGCGAGGTCCGCGCCCGCGACCTCGGCCTGTCCGACCGCGACCTCGAGGTGGTGAAACAGACCTGCGCGGCGCAGGACCTCACCGTCGTCGGCTTGCGGTTCACCGGCGACCGCATGGTGCCCGCGGAGCGGTTCGCCCGGTTGCGGGAAGAGCTCGGCGACCGCTTCGTCGGCGTGGAGATCGACTCGTCGGCGGGCAACGCCTATGGCATCCCCACCAACGCCCACTCGGTGCTCACCGAGCACTTCGTCGACGCGCCCGGTCACCCGACCCGCGACGCCCTCGACAAGGTGCTCGACCTGTTCCGCACCCGCCTGCTGACCTGACCGCGTTGCCCAACCTGGGCGACTGGTGTGCATCGAGCAGCGGATTCCGGTGCTCGATGCACACCAGTCGGGGAAGGAGGGGGATCACCAGAGCGGGCGGCCGAACGGGAGGGTGTCCTGCCACGTGCCGAGGAACGCCTCGGACAGGCCAGCGGCCACGAGCCACGCGTCGGGGCCGTGCGGGGCGATGGCGGCGGTGACCTCGCGGACCCGCTCGACGGGTTCGGTCGAGCTCGCGCCGTCACATGCCGCCAGCAGCGGCGCCGCGAGGGTGACGAAGTCGGGGAGGTACGCGACCCCGGCGCGGCGCACGGTCGCATAGGCCTTTGCCGTCAGGGGCACCGGCGACAGCGGAACGATCCACGCCGCCCTGATGCCCGCCGCGACCTCATGGTCGATCCAACCGGGCTTGCCGGCCACGAACACCGCGTCCGCCGTCGCGTCGAGCGATCCTTCCTCGACGGTTGCGCCTTTGTCGGAGAGCGCGATCGCGGCGGCGTCGGCCACCGGTCCTTGCCCGCAGATCGTGACCGACTTGCCCGCCAGCGCGCCGAGCGCCGCCTCGGCGGCCGCGACCGCGCTGTGGGCCACCAGCTCGTCGTCGGCGAGGCTGGCGTACTCGGCCCGCGTGAGCGGAGCGAGATCCTCGTCGCGCAACCCGCTGCCGGCGCGCAGGAGCAGGCGGCCGGCGCGCGCCTCCGGCTCGATCTCCGAGACGAACTCGGCGACGGCCTCGTCGCGCCCTTCGGGCTTCGCGTTGATGCCGGCCGACGCGCCTGCGGCCCGCACCCCGAACGCGGCGAACGAGTAGGTCACCGAGCGGGCGAGCATCTGCGCGCCCTCGACGAGGATCTTGGGGGCGAGCCGGGCAATGCCGACGAATCGTTCGGCACCGTCGAGGTCCCAGGCGACGAACGCGTCGGTGGAGGCCAGCTTCTGGATGCGCACGGCGGGAGATCCTGCCATGACCGTGGGTCCCCGTAGGATTGCTGCACCGTGTCCGAAGACGCCACCGCTGCCGAGACCGCTTCCGAGACCGCTGCCGAGCGCGACGAAGACGACCTGCTCAGCGGGCTGAACCCGGTCCAGCGGGAGGCGGTCACCCATCACGAGGGCCCGCTCCTGGTGGTCGCCGGCGCCGGCTCGGGCAAGACCCGCGTGCTCACGCACCGGATCGCGCACCTGATCCGCGACCACGGCGTCAGCCCGTTCGAGATCCTCGCCATCACGTTCACGAACAAGGCGGCCGACGAGATGAAGCAGCGGGTGGAGGCGCTTGTCGGCCCGGTGGCCCGCAAGATGTGGGTTTCCACCTTCCACGCCGCGTGCGTGCGCATCCTGCGGCGCGAAGCGGCGAAGCTCTCCTACCCGTCGAACTTCACGATCTACGACCAGGCCGACGCCGTGCGCCTCACTGGCTACGTGATCCGTGACCTCGGCCTCGACCCGAAGCGGTTCCCGCCCCGAGCGGTGCATGCCGCGATCAGCGCGGCGAAGAACGACGACGTGAGCGCGGAGCAGTACCGCGAGCGTGCCGGCGCGATCTTCGAGCGCAAGATCGGCGACATCTTCGTCGAGTACCAGCAACGGTTGCGCAAGGCCGGCGCCATGGACTTCGACGACCTGCTGCAGGTCACCGCGCTGCTGTTCCGGTCGCACCCCGAGGTGCTCGATCACTACCGCCACCGGTTCTGTCACATCCTCGTCGACGAGTACCAGGACACCAACAAGGTCCAGAACGAACTCGTGCTCGCGCTTGCCGGCGAGCATCGCAACGTGTGCGTCGTCGGTGACACCGACCAGAGCATCTACCGGTTCCGCGGTGCCGACATCCGCAACATCCTCGAATTCGAAGAGGCTTTCCCCGACTGCACGGTGATCGTCCTCGAGCAGAACTACCGGTCGACGCAGACGATCCTCGACGCCGCCAACGCCGTCATCGCCAACAATCTCGGGCGCAAGCCGAAGGAGCTGTGGACCGACAGGGGCGCAGGGCAGCTCATCGTCCGGTACCACGCCGACGACGAGGCCGACGAGGCGCAATGGGTCGCACACGAGGTCAGCCGGCTGCACGACGAGGGTGAGCGGTGGGGCGACATCGCGGTCTTCTATCGCACGAACGCGATGAGCCGAGTCGTCGAGGAGCAGCTCATGCGGCTCGGCATCCCGTACGTCGTTGTCGGCGGCACGAAGTTCTACGACCGTCGCGAGGTGAAGGACGCACTCGCATACGTCCGGGCCGTGGTGAACCCGCTCGACGAGGTCAGCGTGAAGCGGGTGCTCAACGTGCCCAAGCGCGGTGTCGGCGACTCGACCGCCGGCCGCCTCGACGCGTGGGCCAACGCGCACGGCGTCGCGTTCGTCGAGGCATTGCGACGCGCCGGTGAGGCGGGCGTGACGGGGCGGGCGGTGAAGGGCATCGCCGAGTTCCTCGAGCTGCTCGACGAGCTCGCGGGCCTGGCTGGCGACGGTCCCGCGGCCATGCTCGAGGCGGTGCTCGACCGCACCGGATACGTCGCGGAGCTGCAGGCCGAGCACACGATCGAGGCCGAAGGACGCCTCGAGAACCTCGCCGAGCTCGTCGGCATGGCCCGCGGGTTCGACGACGTGAACGAGTTCCTCGAGCAAGTGTCTCTGGTGGCCGACACCGACGAGTTGCCCGAAGGCGCCGACGAGACGTCGGTCGTGCTGATGACGCTCCACGCCGCGAAGGGTCTGGAGTTCCCGTCGGTGTTCCTCATCGGGATGGAGGACGGCGTGTTCCCGCACCTGCGTTCGCTGGGTGAGCCCGACGAGCTCGAAGAGGAGCGCCGGCTTGCGTATGTCGGGCTCACCCGCGCCCGGAAGCGGCTCTACCTGACCAACGCGTGGTGCCGGATGCTGTACGGGGCGACCCAGTACAACCCTCCGAGCCGGTTCCTCGACGAGATCCCCGAGCACCTCGTCGAGCACGCGGACGGCTCGCGCGAGACGCGCACACGCCAGCGCGGCACGTCGTTCGGCGCCGGGAGCGCGACGTCGCCGGTGCACCGCAACCGCGACGAGATCGTCGAGCGCGCCCTGCGCACGAGGGGTCCGGTGCCGAGCGGGGCCGATGCCCTCGGCTTGCGGGTCGGCGACGACGTGCGTCACGCGAAATGGGGCGAAGGGGTCATCATCGACATCGAGGGCAAAGGTGACAAGGCGGAGGCCACCGTCCGGTTCCCCGACGTCGGCGAGAAGCGGCTGCTACTGAGCTGGGCCCCGCTGGAAAAGGTCTGAGTCACGATGTTCCTGAAGCCACTCGACCGGAGCGCCCTCCTGCTGCGGCGCAACCAGACGCTCGGCACGGTGATGGAGCGTCTCGCCCGCGTGAACGGCTCGCACCGGCTCGTGCAGGAAGCGGGCGGCGGGTTGTGCCTGTCGTACGCGCAGGCGTCCAAGCGTGTGAACCGGTGGGCAGGTGGCGTCGCGGCGAGGATCGAGCCCGGCGACCGGGTCGTCGTCGCAACTCGCAACGGCTACGAGATGGTTTTGCTCTGCCTGGCCACCTCACGGGCGGGTGGGATCCCCGTCCCGGTCAACCCGCACATGCGCCCCGACGAGGTGCGTCACGTCACGCACGACTGCTCGGCGAGCCTCGTGTTGCGCTCCGCCGCGGAGGTGGACGGCGCCGACCCCTTGCGCGAGGCCGTCCCGGCCCGGCCGGCGGACATCGCGGCGCTGTTCTACACGTCCGGCACGACCGGCAAGCCCAAGGGTGTCGAGTTGACCCACCGCGCGCTGGTCGGCCAGGTCGCGATCGCCTCCGCGGTCCCCGCGAACCTCGTCGTCGCTGGTGAGGCCGTGATGGGGTTGCCGGTCGCGCACATCATGGGTTTCGTCGCGGTGCTCGCCCTCGCGTGCGGCGGGCTCCCGGTGTACTTCCTGCCGAAGTTCGACGCGGCCGCGGTGCTCGACGCGATCGAACAGCGGCGCGCATCGCTGTTCATCGGCGTTCCCGCGATGTACCGCATGCTGATCGAGGCGGGCGCGCAGGAGCGTGACCTGTCTTCGATCCGCGTATGGGCATCGGGTGCCGACGCGATGCCCGCCGATCTCGCGGCGCGGTTCAAGAAGCTCGGCGCGACGGTGACGCTGCCGCTGGTCGGGCCGGTCGGTGAAGCGCTGTTCTTCGAGGGCTACGGGATGGTCGAGACCGGAGGTGGCGCGGCGGTGAAGGCGTCGCCGCCGTTGGTGAACCTCGGTCTCGGTGAGTCGATCGGCTTCCCGCTGCCCGGCTACCGCTTCCGGGTCGTGGACGATCACGACCGCGACGTCGGCCGCGGTCAGCTCGGCGAGCTGCTGCTGAAGGGACCGGGCGTCACGAAGGGCTACTGGGGCGACGTCGCCGCGACCGGTGCGACGCTGACGGAGGACGGCTGGCTGCGCACCGGCGACCTCGCCCGCAAGGGCCCGTTCGGCGTCGTGCTGTTCGCCGGCCGGAAGAAGGACGTGATCAAGAACGGCGGGTACTCGGTGTACGCGCTCGAAGTCGAGCGGGCGCTGGAGGAGCATCCGGCTGTGCTCGAGGCTGCGGTGGTGGGGATGCCCGACGAGCAGCAGGGCGAGGTACCGGTCGCCGCCGTCCGTCCCGCACCGGACTCGGACGTGGACGAGGCCGAGCTGGTCGCGTGGGCCGCGACCCGTCTCGCCGGCTACAAGGCGCCGCGGCGGATCGTCGTCGTCGACGAGCTCCCCCGCACCGGCACCCGCAAGGTCCAGAAGCAGGAGCTGCTCGCCCTCTTCGACTGACAAGCCATTCCGTCCCATGTTGGTGGCTTTCCAGTCCAATGTTGGTGCACTTGCGCCCCTATAGGGGCGCAAGTGCACCAACATTCAAGACGACAACGGCGTCATCGACGTCGTGGTGGCGTCGACGTCGAGGTCCACGGTCAGGTTTCCGTCGCGCACGGTCACCGGGTACTGGTGCAGGCCCGTCCCGTCCGCCGGGTAGCGCCGGCCGTCGCAGCCGGCGAAGTCGTGGGTCTCCTTGTGCCACGTGACCACGCACGACCCGACGGCGGCGTCGAACGCGAACCAGCCGGTGCTCGGGTCGGTGCCGAGGTGCTGGACGAACACCGGCCGCGAGAACGTCGCCGGATCCTGGAACAGCAGCGGGGTGTCGTCCCGCTCGATCGCCTTGGCGCTGGCGTCGGCCGGGCCGACCTCGAAGGTGCTCCGCGAGCTGTGGCTGCCACCCGAGCCGGCGTTGTTGGCGACGAGCACGAGGACGATCATCGCCACACCCACGATGACGCCGGCGATGCCGATCACGGTGGCCCGGCGCGGATCTGATCGGGCGACCGGCATCCTCTTAGGATGCCCGGCGTGCACCGGGTGTATCGAGTCGTCGTCGCCAAGTCCGGCCTCGACGGCCACGACCGGGGCGTCAAGGTGATCGCGCGCGCCCTGCGTGACGCCGGCTTCGAGGTGATCTACACGGGGCTGTTCCAGACCCCCGAGCAGGTGGCCGAGACCGCCCTGCAGGAGGACGCCGACGCCGTCGGCCTCTCGGTCCTGTCGGGCGCCCACATGACCCTGTTCCCCCGTGTCGTCGAGGAGCTCCGCCAGCGGGGCCTCGACCACGTGGTCGTGTTCGGCGGCGGGATCATCCCCGAAGCCGACATCCCGAAGCTCCAAGCGGCCGGTGTCGCGGCGATCTTCACACCGGGGGCTTCGATGGCCTCCATCACCGACTGGCTCGAAGAAGCCCTCGACGCGAGGTAGCGCAACACCGTGGACCTGTACGAGTACCAAGGCAAACAGTTCTTCGCCCGCTACGGCATCCCGGTCTCGCCGGGTGAAGCCGTCACCACCGTCGACGACGCCGTCGCCGCCGCCGATCGCATCGGCTACCCGGTCGTCGTCAAGGCGCAGGTGCAGGTCGGCGGCCGCGGCAAGGCGGGCGGCATCAAGCTCGCGGCCGACGCGGCCGAGTGCCGCGCCCACGCCGCAGCCATCCTGGGCATGGACATCAAGGGCCACACGGTCCATGTGCTGTGGATCGAGAAAGCCTCGGACATCGCGGAGGAGTACTACGCGTCGTTCACCCTCGACCGGGCAGCGAAGAAGCATCTCGGCATGCTGTCCGCCCAGGGCGGCGTCGAGATCGAAGCAGTCGCGGAGAAGGACCCGGACGCGATCGCGAAGATCTGGATCGATCCCGTCGACGGCCTCGACGATGCGACGGCGCGGGCGTGGGTGGAGGCGGCGAGGCTGAACCCGAAGGCGACCGAGGGCGCGGTCGACATCCTGCTGAAGCTGTACGCGGCGTACGTGCAAGGCGACGCCGACCTCGTCGAGATCAACCCGATGATCCTCAAGCCCACGGGCGAGGTGCACGCGCTCGACGCAAAGGTGACGCTCGACAACAACGCCGTGTTCCGTCACCCGGACTACGAGCAGTACGACGCGACCCAGGTACGCGACGAGCGCGAGCAGGCCGCGCACGACAAAGGTCTGCAGTACGTCGGTCTCGACGGCTACGTCGGCATCATCGCCAACGGTGCCGGCCTCGCGATGTCGACGGTCGACATCGTGAGCCAGGTCGGCGGCAAGCCCGCCAATTTCCTCGACATCGGGGGCGGCGCGAACGCCGACGTGATGACCGGTGCGCTGGAGGTCATCAACAACGACCCCAACGTGCGGTCAATCCTCATCAACATCTTTGGCGGCATCACGAAGGGCGAGGAGGTCGCGAACGGCATCGTCGCCGCCCTCGGGCGGGTCGACATCAAGTCACCGATCGTCATCCGGCTCGACGGCACGAACGCCGACGAGGGCCGCGAGATCCTCCAGCCGCACCTGTCCGACCGGCTGCAGATGCAGCCGACGATGCTCGACGCAGCCCGCCGCGCCGTCGAGCTCGCGACCAACTAGGAGCCCCAGCCGGTGAGCATCTTCGTCGACGAGAACACCAAGGTCGTCTACCAGGGACTGACCGGATCGCAAGGCCGCTTCTACGGCCTGCTCAACCGCGAGTACGGAACCCAGGTCGTCGCCGGCACCAACCCGAAGAAGGCCGGGACCGACGTGGACGGCATCCCGATCTACGGTTCGGTCGCGGACGCGGTGAAGGAGACGGGCGCGACCGCGTCGTGCATCTTCATCCCTGCGCCGGGCGTGAAGGACGCCGTCATCGAAGCGGCCGAGGGTGGCATCGAGTTCATCGTGTGCATCACCGAAGGCGTGCCAGCCCACGACGAGGCGTGGTTCTACAACAAGCTCGCCCGCGACTTCCCCGCGGTGCAGCTGCTCGGGCCGAACTGCCCGGGGATCATCAGCCCTGGCAAGTGCAACATCGGCATCACCGCGGGGCACATCGCCCTCGCTCCCCATCCCGGCAAGCCGGCGGTCGGCATCGTCAGCCGCAGCGGCACGCTGACCTACCAGGCGCTCTACGAGTTGAAGCAGAAGGGGATCGGCGTGACGACCTGCGTCGGCATCGGTGGCGACCCGGTGCCGGGAACGACGTTCATCGACTGCCTGCGCCGGTTCGAGGCCGATGCCGAGACGAAGGCGGTGATGATGATCGGCGAGATCGGTGGGTCGGCCGAGGAGGAAGCTGCCGCGTTCATCAAGGACGAGATGTCCAAGCCGGTGTCCGCCTACATCGCGGGGGTCACCGCTCCACCGGGCAAGAAGATGGGGCACGCGGGAGCGATCGTCTCCGGCGGCAGGGGTACCGCGGCGGCGAAGATGGAGGCCCTGCGCGACGCGGGCGCCCGTGTCGGCGACAACCCGACCGAGGCCGGCGAGCTGATGGCCGAGATCGTCGCCGCCCTGTGACGGCGGAGGAGGGACAGATGACCCGGTTCGACCTACCGAGCGATCGGATCCCCACTTCCTGGTTCAACGCGCTGCCGCGCCTGGCCGAGCCGCTGCAGCCGCCGCTGGACCCGGCGACGAAGGAACCCGTCGGGCCCGACGATCTCGCGCCGTTGTTCCCGACGGCGCTCATCGCGCAGGAGATGGCGACCGACGCCGAGATCGACATCCCTGGTGAGGTGCTCGACGTCTACCGGCTGTGGCGGCCGACGCCGCTCGTGCGCGCCGAGCGACTCGAGCGGGCGCTCGGAACACCGGCGCGCATCTACTTCAAGGACGAGTCGGCATCGCCGGCCGGCAGCCACAAGCCCAACACCGCGGTGCCGCAGGCGTTCTACAACAAGGCCGAAGGGATCACGCGGTTGACCACCGAGACCGGTGCCGGCCAGTGGGGCACCGCGCTGTCGTTCGCGACGGCGCAGTTCGACCTCGAGTGCATGGTGTACATGGTGCGCACGTCGTTCGAGTCGAAGCCGTACCGGCGCATCCTGATGGAGACGTGGGGCGCGCACTGCATCCCGTCACCGGTCGACGACCCGGATTCGCCGGGCTCGCTCGGACTCGCGATCTCCGATGCGGTGCGCGACGCGGCATCCCGTCCGGACAGCCACTACTCGCTCGGGTCGGTGCTCAACCACGTGCTGCTGCACCAGACCGTGATCGGCCAGGAGGCGAAGGAGCAGCTCGCGCTCGCCGGCGAGACGCGTCCGGACGTGGTCATCGCACCGTGCGGTGGCGGATCGAATCTCGGTGGCATCGCGCTGCCGTTCTTGGAAGATCCCAAGGTGCGCATGGTCGCGGTCGAGCCGTCGGGGTGCCCCACGCTGACCGAGGGCAACTTCGAGTACGACTTCGGTGACACCGCAGGCATGACGCCGCTGCTGCCGATGTACACCCTCGGCCATGAGTTCATGCCGCCGACCATCCATGCTGGCGGTCTGCGCTACCACGGCGACGCGCCGATCATCTCGCTGCTCGTGAAGACGGGCCGGATGGAGGCGGTCGCCTACCCGCAGGGCAAGGTGTTCGAGGCGGCGAAGCTGTTCGCCAACACGGAGGGCAAGGTGCCCGCGCCGGAGACGAGCCACGGCATCCGGGCAGCGATCGACGAGGCGCTGACCGCGAAGGAAACGGGCGAGGACAAGGTCATCCTGTTCAACTACTCGGGCCACGGGCTGCTCGACCTCGCCGCCTATGACGACTTCAACCACGGCCGGCTCCTCGACACCTAGACCACACCGGCTGCTTGGCGCCGTGCTCGCCAGCCTTGCCGCGCTCGGCGCCGCGGGGTGCGGCTCGTCGGGCGCGGCCGCGCCGGCGACCAGCACGACCGCAGCACCTGTCACAGCGGCCGCCACCGCGACGACGGCACCGTCCACCACGTCCACCACCGCGCCGCGGGCTCCCGCGGTCACGTGGCCGGCCGTCGACGCCGCCGGCCCCGGGGTGTTCGTCTCGCCGACCGGGGTCGTGCTCCCGGTCGTCGTGAGCGGCGAGGTCGACACGCCGTGCAGCAACACGGTGGCGGCGCGCGGCACGCCGGTGGCCGGTGCGAACGTCGTGATCGATCCCGGCCACGGCGGAAACGAGCCCGGTGCGGTGGGGCCCACCGGGCTGCTGGAAAAGGACGTCAACCTCGCCGTGGCGCAGGACGTGCGGAACCTCCTCGAGGCGCAAGGCGCGTCGGTCGTGCTCACCCGCACCGGTGACTACAACACGACGATCAAGACCCGCGCGGAGATCGCGGTCGCGCTGCACCCGCAGGTGTTCCTGTCGATCCACCACAACGCGGAGCCGGACGGACCGTCCGACGTGCCGGGCAACGAGAGCTACTACCAGATCGCGAGCGCAGACTCGAAGCGGCTCGCCGGCCTCGTGTGGGAGGAGATCACCGCGGCGTTCAGGCCGTACCACGTGGCGTGGGTGGCCGACACCGACCACGGGGCGAAGTACCGCCCGAGCGCGAACGGCGGCGACTACTACGGGATCCTCCGGCGCGCCGCAGGGGTGACCACCGTGCTGTCCGAGGCGGCGTTCATCACGAACCCACCCGAGGAGCACCTGCTCGCCGACCCTGCGTTCCGCCACGTCGAGGCCGAGGCGCTGGTGCGGGCGATCGACCGCTACGTGTCGACGAACGACCCCGGCAGCGGCTTCGTCGAGCCCTACCCGCGGACCGAGCCCGCCGGTGGCGGCGGTGGCCCCGAGGGGTGCACCGACCCGCCGCTGTAGCTGAACCGCGACGGTCCGGGATCGGTCTCGCCGTGCTCCTGCCACCCGGTCGCCACGAGACCAGGGCCGAACACGTTCGCGCTCGAGGAAGGCTGCGGCCGTGACGCCGACACGACGAGGACCCGCCCGTGCGGGCGGGTCCTCGTACCGATCAGGAGGAGCGGGTCAGAACGGCGTCGGTGGTGTGGTGCCGCCCGCGCCGGCTGCGTCGTCTTCTTTCGCCTGGAACTTCAAGACCGCGCCGACGACGAGCGCGATCCCGCCGATGAAGGCGAGAATGATCCCGATGCCGCGGTCGACGACCGAGCTCGGACCGTCGGTGCTGATGATGCGGGTGAGGATCAAGAACGCGGCGATCGCGGCGGCGATCAGGTAGGTCTGCCCCCACGTCAGCGGTCCGACCGCGTCCGGCAGCTTCACGTCCGGGAAGAACGTCCTGATGATGAGGACGGCTGCGATGGCGATGGCCAGCAGCCACGGGATGGTCCCCTGCAGGAAGTAGTGGAACCCGTTGACGCTCGAGCTGCCGAACGGTCCGAGGTCGACCTTGAACCACGCAAGGAACTGGCCGATGAACACGAGCACTGCGCCACCGAGCATGACGAGCTCGCTGGTCTTCAGCTTCTTGATGTCGAACTCTGCCAAAGTTGTCCGCCTCCTCCTGAGGGGTCGTCCGGGACAGACGTGCGCGTACCGTAACGCACGAGCCCGGTGCGCGAGCGGGATGGATCAGGTCGCCGGCGGGGCACCCAACACCGGCCAGCGGGTGCCGCTGCCGCCGTTATCGTTCTTGTCGTGCGGATCGGGGTCTTGGCGTCGGGGGCCGGCACGAACCTCGAGGCCATCGTTGACGCGGGCATCCCGGTGGCCGTCGTGGTCGTCGACCGGCCCTGCCGCGCCACCGAGGTGGCGGAGTCCCGTGGCGTGCCGGCGGTGCTGGTCGAACGGACCAGCTTTGGCGCCGACTTCGACCGCGTCGAGTTCACGAACCGGCTGATCGACGCACTCGAGGCCCATGGCGTCGAGCTCGTCGTGATGGCGGGGTTCGGGACGATCCTGGACAAACCGATGTTCGACGCCTTCGACGGGCGGATCATCAACACGCACCCGGCGCTGCTGCCCGCCTTCCCCGGCTGGCACGCCGTGCGCGACGCCCTCGCGGCAGGGGTGAAGGTCACCGGCATCACGGTCCACGTCGCCACCCTCGAGGTCGACGCCGGCCCGATCATCGCCCAGGAGGCGGTGCCGGTGCTGCCCGGGGACACCGAAGAGACGCTGCACGAGCGGATCAAACAGGTCGAGCGCCGGCTCTACCCGGCCACGATCAAGCGGATCCTCGAGACGGGAAAGGTGTTGGGATGAGAGCGCTGCTCAGCGTCTACGACAAGACCGGGATCACCGAGCTCGGTGCCGCGCTCGCTGGCCTCGGTGTCGAGCTGCTCTCGAGCGGTGGCACCGCCGAGGCGCTGCGCGGCGCGTGCCTGACCGTGGTCGACACCGCGGAGGTCACCGGGTTCCCGGCGATCCTCGGCCACAGGGTCGTCACGCTGCACCCGAAGATCCACGGCGGCATCCTCGCTGACCGCGACGACCCCGCGCACCGCGCCGATCTGGAGCGCTACGAGATCGTCCCCATCGACATCGTCGTGTCGAACCTCTACCCGTTCCCGTCGAACCCGTCGGTCGAGCTGATCGACATCGGCGGCCCGGCCATGGTGCGCGCGGCCGCGAAGAACTTCGCGCACGTGACGATCCTCACCGATCCCGCCGACTACGAGCTCGTGCTCGATGAGCTGCGCGCCGCCGGCGCCACATCGGCGGCCACGCGGCGCCGGCTTGCCCGCAAGGCGTTCGCGCACACCGCGGCCTACGACGCGGCCATCGTCGAATGGCTCGACGAGGGCGAGCTGCTGCCCGAGACGTTGCCGCTGTCGTACACGAAGACGCCGCTTGCGCTCCGCTACGGCGAGAACCCCCACCAGCAGGCCGCGCTCTACCGCCGCCGAGGCGCACGGCCCTGGTGGGAGGCGATGACCCAGCACAGCGGGCTCGCGCTGTCATATCTCAATCTCTACGACGCGGACGCGGCGTGGCTGCTGGTGCACGACATGGACCCGTCCGGGACCCGGCCTGCGTGCGCCATCATCAAGCACGCCAACCCGTGCGGTGCGGCGGTCGCCGGCACACTGGCGGAGGCGTACCAGCTCGCGTTCGAGTGCGACGAGCGATCGGCGTTCGGCGGGATCGTCGCGCTCAACCGTCCCGTCGACGATGCGACCGTCGAGCGGATGGTCGCGGCCGCGCAGGCCGACGTCGTCATCGCACCCGGGTACGCACCCGGTGTCGTCGACCGGTTGATCGCGAAGCGCAAGAACACCCGGATCCTCGAGGCGCCGCCGCCGGTCGCGGATGCACGCCATCTCCGCCCGGTCACCGGCGGGCTGCTCGTGCAAGAGCCCCACCACTTCGCCGCGCCCCGCTCGTCGTGGAAGGTGGTGACGCAGCGCAAGCCGACCGAGGCCGAGCTCGACGACGCAGAGCTGGCCTTCCGGATCTGCGGGTACGTGAAGTCGAACTCGATCGTGCTCGTGCGCGACGGCGTGGCGTGGGGGATCGGGGCCGGTCAGCAGAACCGGGTGGAGGCCGGCCAGATCGCCGCGCAGAAGGCGGCGGGGCGGGCGAAGGGCGGCGCCTGCGCGAGCGACGCGTTCTACCCGTTCCCTGACGGCATCGAGGCCGCGGCGGAGGCCGGTGTCGCCGTCATCATCCAGCCGGGCGGCTCGGTGCGCGACGCCGAGAACATCGCCCGTGCCGACGAGCTCGGCGTCGCCATGGTGTTCACCGGCGAACGCCACTTCCTCCACTGATGCCTGCCCCCCCGCCACCGTCGCCCTCCTCGTCGCCCCCCTGGTCCACATTGGACGGATGGCGACACCGGCGTGTCGCAAAGGGTGCCGAGAAGGGGGGAGGGCGCGTTCTGGGAACGAGATGCGACACGAATTGTCGCTCGCGGTGCCAAGAGGCGGAGGATCGAACAGGAGGGAAGGACCGTTGAGCGCGATCCTGATGCCCGGCGGACCGGTCGCGGACGCGGTGTTCGCCGACCTCGTGCCCCGCATCGACAAGCTCAAGGCGAACGGGCACACCCCCGGACTGGGGACGGTGCTCGTCGGTAACGAGTCGGCCAGCGTCCGCTACGTCGGCATGAAGATGAAGAAGGCTGAAGAGCTCGGCATGGCCGCGCCCCACCTGCATCTCGGCGACGACGCCACGACCGCCGACGTCGTCGCCGCGGTTCGGGAGATGAATGAGGACCCGACCGTCGACGCCTTCCTCGTCCAGCATCCGACACCGCCGCAGGTCGACTGGGACGCGGTGCTGAACGCGATCGACCCGGACAAGGACGTCGACGGCATGCACCCTGTCAACATGGGCCGGTTGGCATACGGGATGCCCGGCCCGGTGCCGAACACGCCAGCGGGCATCGAGGCGCTGCTTGCGCACTACGAGATCCCGGTGAGCGGGCGCCACGTCGTGATCCTCGGGCGGGGCACGACCCTCGGCCGGCCGCTGTCGCTGCTGCTCTCGCAGAAGCGGCCGACGGCGAACGCCGCGGTCACCGTCGTGCACACCGGCGTCGCCAACTGGCCCCGCTACGCCCGTGAGGCAGACGTGTTCGTCGCCGCCGCCGGCGTCCCCGGCATCGTGCAGCCCGAGCACATCCGGCCCGGCGGGGTGGTGGTCGGAGGCGGCGTCCGCTACGAGGGCCGGACCCTGCTGCCCGATGTCGACGAGCGCTGCGAGGAGGTCGCGGGCTGGATCACGCCGCGCGTCGGCGGTGTCGGCCCGACCACGATCGCCATGCTGTTCCGCAACGCCGTGGAGGCCGCCGAGCGGAGGCACGGCCGATGACCGGCTTTCCGCCGCCCGGCCAGCGGCAACCGCCGAGCGCGCAGCCGCCGCCGAGCCCGCCACCGCCACCGGCACCGCCGGCACCTGGTTGGTGGCAGGCCTCCGACGGCAACTGGTACCCGCCAGAGGCGAGGCCCGGAGGCCCGCCACCGGCGCCGACCATCCCGCCACCCGCGCCGACCATGCCGCCACCTGGCGAGCCACCACCAGCCGTGCCCCCACCCGGCGCCCCGCCCACCGGTGCACCGCCCGCCTACGGCGGCGCCGGCTACGGCTACGGCTACACCGGTTACCCCCCATCAACGGGCACCAACGGCATGGCGGTCGCCTCGCTCGTGCTCGGCATCCTGTGGATCTACTGGATCGGGTCGATCCTCGCCCTGGTGTTCGGCTACGCCGGCCTCAACCAGATCCGCCAGCGCGGCCAGGCCGGCCGGGGCCTGGCCATCGCCGGCATCATCCTGGGCTGGATCGGCATCGCCATCCTGGTCATCGGGGTCATCGCGGTGGCCGCCGGGACCGACTCGTCCTGACCCCGGCGCAGAATCGGTGCAGGACCGGCCCAGAAGGGGGACTGAACCGGCGCAGAACCAGACCCGCTCCACTCGGTACCCTCGTCCGTCCATGGCGCGCATCGCCGACCTCCTGGCCGCGGGGCCGACGCGATCGTTCGAGTTCTTCCCCCCGAAGACCGACGAGATGGAACGGCAGCTCGACAAGACCGTCGCCGAGCTGGCGCAACTCCAACCATCGTTCGTGTCGGTCACCTACGGGGCGCTCGGCTCGACCCGCGAGCGCACCCGGGAGGTGGTGCTGCGCATCAACCGCGAGTACCCGTTCCCCTGCATGCCGCACCTGACCTGCGTCGGTCACCGGCGCGCCGACATCGACGCGCTGCTCGACGAGTACGCCGCCAACGGCATCGAGAACATCCTTGCGCTCGGCGGTGACCCGCCGGCCGACGGCAGCGACCCGGGCGGCGACTTCGCGCACGCGTCGGAGCTGATCGAGGTGGTGCGTGCGCATCCGGGGCGGTTCAGTATCGGCGTCGCCGCGCACCCCGAGGGGCACCCGCGCTCGCCCGACCGGGTGTCGGACCGGCGCCACCTCGCCCGCAAGCTGGCGATGGCCGACTTCGGCATCACGCAGTTCTTCTTCGACGTCCGCCACTACCTGCGCATGCTCGACGAGCTCGGCGAACGCGGTTGCACCACACCGGTGATACCGAGCGTCATGCCGATCATCAGCGTCGCGGGCGTCCGGCGGATGGCGACGATGAACGGCTCGGAGATCCCTGACGAGCTCAACGAGCGGCTCGACGCGGTGGCCGACGACCCGGACGCGGTGGTCGCACTCGGCATCGACGTGGCGACGGACCTCGCAGCCACGTTGCTCGACCAGGACGTGCCGGGGTTGCACCTCTACGCGTTGAACCGGCCGACGTCGGTACGCCGGATCTACGAGAACCTCGGCCTGGGCCCTGAGGTGTGAACGAGGCAGCTGCGCTCGTCGACCGGGGCATCGCGCTCGCCGGCGAAGGCCGGCTGGTGGAGGCCCTCGAGGCCTTCGACGCTGCGGTGGCCGCGTCGCCACGCACGGCGGAGGCACATCTCGGACGGTCGAAGGTGCTCGCTGCCCTCGGCCGCGCCGACGAGGCCATGGACGCGTTCGACCAGGCGGTGTCGGTCGATCCTGCTGTAACGCACGCCGACCGGGCCCGGGTCGCGTTCGAGGGCGGGCAGCTCGAGGCCGCACTCGCGGCGCACATCGAGGCGGCGCGCGCCGACCCCGACAACCCGCGTTACCAACTCGACACCGGCGCGGTGCTGCTCGCCGCAGGACGTTGGTCCGACGCACTCGACGCGTTCAACCGCGCCGTGCAGCTCGCGCCGACGCTGGCCGTCGCGCACGCGGGCCGCAGCGAGGCGCTACGCGAGCTCGGTCACCTCGATGCCGCACTCGCCGCGCTGGACCGCGCGACCACGCTCGATCCTCGCAACCCGCGCATGCACGTGCGCCGGGCGTCGTTGCTGCTGTCGCTCCATCGCCCCACGGACGCGCTTGCCGCGGCCGACCGCACGCTCGATCTCGATCACCGCATCGCGCGTGCCCACTACTGGCGCGCCCGCGCGCTCGCCGATCTCGGTCGCATGTCCGACGCTCGCGCCGCCGCGGAGGCGGCCCGCGCCGAGGACCCGAACGACACCGACGTGCTCGCGCTGCTCACCGTGTTGCTCGCCAGCGAAGGCCGCCTCGACGACGCGCTGGCCGTGAGCGCGGAGGCGCTGGCGATCGCACCGGAACAGCCGGCGCACCACGCGGACCGCGCCATGGTGCTCTACGCCGCGGCCCGCTACGAAGACGCGCTCGCCGGCTACACCCACGCGGCTGACCTCGCACCGGCGGTCGCGGCGTACGAGCGCGGCCGTGGCTTGTGCCTGTTCGCCCTCGGGCGGGTCGACGAAGCCGTCGCCGCGTTCGACCGTGTGGTCGAGCTCGAGCCCGGCTCGGCCGCCGCGCATGCCGCGCGGGCCGCCGCGCTCGAAGCCGCCGGCCGGCTGGCCGAAGCAGCGCTGGCCGCCGTGCAGGCGCTCAGCTGCGACCCGAACCACGTGATGGCGCACACGGTGCGGGGGACGATCGCGCTGCGCCTCGGTGATCCCGCCAGTGCGGAGCAGTCGTTCCGCGCCGCGGTGGACGGCGCCGGTGAGCAACCGCTCGTCCCGCTCGTGCTCGCCGGCGTCGCCGCGTGGGGTCAGGGCGCGGCCGACCGCGCCCGTGGCTACTTCGAGGCCGCGCTGGAACTCGCCACCGGCTCGACGGCCGGTCGCGTGCCGACGTGGGCGGCCGCCGAAGCACGCGCCATCGCGCTCGTCGCCTCCGGCCGCGCCGACGAGGCGGTCGACACGCTCCGCGCAGCGCGCCCGCTCCGGCGTCCCGGCGACCGGCCCAACCGAGCCGCGTTCGACACGCTTGCCAACGGACCGCTGCCGCAACCGGGCGGGCTGGAGCGGGTCAGGCGGCTCGCCGAGGACTAGACATCGGCCGGTGACCCTGTTCCTCCACGAGGTCCACCGCGTGCGCGGACGCTGCGAAGACGACTTCGAAGCGCACTACCGCGACCGGTGGATGTCCGAGCTCGCGAGCGACGGCGACGCGCGGCTGCTCTGGTACACCCACCAGGCGCACGGCTCGGGTCCCGCGTACCGCGTGGTCACCGTCACCGCGGTGCGCGACGGCGCCGCGTACGAACGGCTGATCCAGCGCGTCGCGTCCGGCGACCTGCGCGCGTGGGCGCGCGACCTCGACGGTCTCCAGTACGGCAGCACCGGCAAGGTCCTGGTGGCGCTGCCGTGGTCGCCGCTCGCCACCGTCGAGATCGACGCGGTGCCCGTCGAGCCCGCTGACCATGAGCTCACGTTGTACATGGAGGACACCGGCTGGCCGCACGCGCCGCTCGACGACTACACGCGTTTTTGGGAAGAGGTGTACGCGCCGATGCTGGAGCGCTCTTCGCTGCTGAGCATCGAAGCGTGCTTCCAGGCGGCCCACGGCGCGGGTCCGCGACCCGAGGCGATCCTCTGGCAGAAGGTGGTGAGCCACGAGGGGTTGCTGCACCTGCTCGAGTCGGAGACGCGTCCAGAGCTGAAGCGGCCCGGCACCTTCATGCACGACGCGCTCGCGGTTCGCGACCAGTGGGAGAGCCGGTTGCTGCGGACCTCGGCGTGGTCGCCGATGTACTGAGCGGGGGTATCGTCGCCGACCATGGCCGACAAGATCACGATGTCTTTGGACGGGACGCTGCAGGTCAGCGACAACCCCATCATCCCGTTCATCGAGGGAGACGGCACCGGCGTCGACATCTGGCCGGCGGCGAAGCTCGTCATGGACGCCGCCGCCCGCAAGCACGGCAAGACCATCGAGTGGAAGGAGGTGCTCGCAGGTGAGAAGGCGTTCAACGAGACGGGCAACTGGCTTCCCGACGAGACCGTCGAGGTCTTCCGCGAATACCTGATCGGGATCAAGGGGCCGCTGACCACACCGGTCGGTGGCGGGATCCGGTCGCTCAACGTCGCGCTCCGTCAGATCCTCGACCTCTATGTCTGTCTGCGACCGGTCCGGTGGTTCCAGGGCGTGCCGTCGCCGGTGAAGCACCCCGAGAAGGTCGACATGGTGATCTTCCGCGAGAACACCGAGGACATCTACGCGGGCCTCGAGTTCGAGGCGGGGTCGGCCGAAGCGAAGCGGTTGTTGGAGATGCTCGCGGAGTTCGGCGGCAAGTGGGCACGGATCCGGCCGGACTCGGGCCTCGGGGTGAAGCCGGTGTCGGAGACCGGCTCGAAGCGTCTGATCCGTGCCGCGGTCAACTACGCCATCGCACGCCGGCGCAAGAGCGTCACGCTCGTGCACAAGGGCAACATCATGAAGTTCACCGAGGGTGCCTTCCGCAACTGGGGTTACGAGCTGGTGCGCGAGGAGTTCGCCGGCAAGGCAGTCGTGTGGGACGACTGCGGTGGCGACCCCGGCGACCGGGTCCTCGTGAAGGACGCGATCGCCGACATCACGTTGCAGCAGGTGCTGACCCGGCCCGACGAGTTCGACGTCATCGCGACCCTGAACCTCAACGGCGACTACCTGTCCGACGCGCTCGCCGCCCAGGTCGGCGGGATCGGCATCGCCCCCGGCGGGAACATCAACTACGTCACCGGCCACGGCATCTTCGAGGCGACCCACGGCACCGCCCCGAAGTACGCCGGGCAGGACAAGGTGAACCCCGGGTCGGTGCTTCTGTCCGGGGTCATGATGTTCGAGCACCTCGGCTGGCAGGCGGCGGCCGACGACATCGTCCGCGCGCTCGAGGCGACCATCGCCGACAAGATCGTCACCTACGACTTCGCCCGACTGATGGCAGGGGCCACCGAGGTGAAGTGTTCGGAGTTCGCCCACGCCATCGTCGATCGCCTCTGAGCCCGAGGTGACACCTGCCCGGTCGCCCCGGTAGCGTGCTCTTGACCGACGAGTCAAGGGTCCCCGGGGAGGTCGAGGTGGTCGACACAGTGCAGGTCCACGACAAGCTCTACATCGACGGGGCGTGGGTCCCGTCGAGCGGAACCGGCTCGATCGAGGTGTTCGACTCGACCGACGGTTCGGTGATCGGTCGCATCCCGGAGGGCACGGCAGAAGACGTCGATCGGGCGGTGCAGGCTGCCCGTGTCGCGTTCGACGAGTGGTCGCGCAAGTCGCCCGAGGAGCGGGCCAAGTTCTGCAGCCGCGTCGCGGAGGGTCTCGGCGCCCGCATGGACGAGATCGCGACCGTCGTCACCCGCGAAGCGGGGATGCCGAAGTGGTTGAGCCTGCTGGTGCAGGCCGGCCTTCCGATCAACTCGTTCTCGACCGCCGCGCAGGTGGCGGAGAGCTACCAGTACGAAGAGACGCTCGGCAACAGCCTCGTCGTGAAGGAGCCGGTCGGCGTCGTCGGCTGCATCACGCCGTGGAACTACCCGCTCCACCAGATCGCGGCGAAGGTCGCGTACGCGATCGCCGCCGGCTGCACGGTGGTGCTGAAGCCCAGCGAGATCGCGCCGCTCGACGCGTTCATCCTCGCGGAGGTGATCAACGACGCCGGATTGCCGGCGGGCGTGTTCAACATGGTCACCGGCACGGGGCCCGTCGTCGGTGAGGCGATCGCCGCGCACCCGGGGGTCGACATGGTGTCGTTCACCGGGTCGACCCGCGCCGGGAAGCGGGTGGCGGAGGTCGCAGCCAAGACGCTGAAGCGGGTCGCGCTCGAGCTCGGCGGCAAGTCGGCGAACGTGCTGCTCGACGACCTCGACGACGCGAAGTTCGAGCAGGCGGTGCGGGACGGCGTCGGCAAGTGCTATCTCAACTCAGGGCAGACCTGCACCGCGCTCACCCGCATGCTCGTGCCGGCGTCGCGCCTCACTGACGCGGAGCGCATCGCGGCCGACGAGGTCGAGACGAACTACCGGCCGAGCGACCCGTTCGCCGACGGGGCGCGGCTCGGCCCGTTGTCGTCGCAGGCACAGGTCGAGCGCGTCACCAACTACATCCAGAAGGGCATCGAGGAGGGTGCGAAGCTCGTCACCGGCGGACCCGAGCGACCCGAAGGTGTCAACCCGAATGGCTACTACGTGCAGCCGACCGTGTTCTCCGAGGTCCGCAACGACATGACCATCGCGCAGGAGGAGATCTTCGGTCCGGTGCTGTCGATCATCCCCTACACCGACGAGGAGGACGCGATCCGCATCGCGAACGACTCGGCCTACGGCCTCGCCGGCGGTGTGTGGGCTGGTGATCCCGAGCGGGCGAAGCGCGTGGCGCGCCGCATCCGGACCGGTCAGATCGAGGTGAACGGCGGTGCGTTCAACCCGAACGCACCGTTCGGCGGCTACAAGAGCTCGGGATACGGTCGTGAATACGGTCAGTACGGCTTCGAGGAGTTCCTCGAGATCAAGTCGATGCAGCTCTGATCGGCGCGCCCCGTTCCGGCGCCCGTGCCGCCGCGGCACGATTTTCGGGCGCCGGAACGGGGTGGGTAGGTTCGCTGCATGAACGAACCCGTGCGTGTCGCGGTCACCGGCGCCGCGGGCCAGATCGGCTACAGCTTGCTGTTCCGCATCGCGAGCGGAGAGATGCTCGGTTCCGATCGGCCGGTGATCCTCCAACTGCTCGAGATCACGCCCGCGCTCGGCGCGCTGCAGGGCGTGTGCATGGAGCTCGAGGACTGCGCGTTCCCGCTGCTGCGCGGCATGGTGCCCACCGACGACGCCGACACCGCGTTCGGTGACGCCGACGTCGCGCTGCTCGTCGGCGCGATGCCGCGCAAGGAGGGGATGGAGCGCTCCGACCTGCTCGGCGCGAACGGCGGCATCTTCAAGCCGCAGGGTGAGGCGCTGTCACGCTCGGCCAAGCGCGACGTGAAGGTGCTCGTGGTCGGCAACCCCGCGAACACGAACTGCCTGATCGCGCAGCAGAACGCGAAGGATCTCGACCCGCGCCAGTTCACCGCGATGACCCGCCTCGACCACAACCGAGCCGTGTCGCAGCTCGCCGCGAAGGCAGGCGTGCACACCATCGACGTCACCCGCATGACGATCTGGGGCAACCACTCCGCCACGCAGTATCCCGACGTGTTCCACGCGCAGATCGGCGGCAAGCCGGCCTTCGACGCGGTCGGCAACGACCGGTCGTGGCTCGAGAGCGAGTTCATCCCGACCGTGCAGCAGCGAGGCGCGGCGGTGATCAAGGCGCGCGGGCTGTCCTCGGCGGCGTCGGCCGCGAACGCGGCGATCAGCCACGTGCGCACCTGGGTGCTGGGCACCCCGGAAGGCGACTGGACGTCGATGGCGGTTGTGAGCGACGGCAGCTACGGCGTGGCCGAGGGCCTGATCTCATCGTTCCCGTGCACGAGCCGCGACGGCCGCTACGAGATCGTCCAGGGTCTCGACCTCGACGAGTTCAGCCGGAGCCGCATCGACACCAGCGTCGCCGAACTGGCCGACGAGCGCGGCGCGGTGCACGAGCTCGGACTGATCTGAACCCTCGGGTCCGACCCGCAACGGTCGGTCACTTCAGGAACTTCGAGGTGGTGTTGTCGGCCAGCACCTTGCCCTTCGTCTGGCACGTCGGGCAGTAGTCGACGGTGTAGCTGCGGAACTCCACGGCCCGGATGGTGTCGCCGCACACCGGGCACGGCTGTCCCTCGCGGTGATGCACGCTGCCGGGCCGGTCGGCCGACGAGCTCATGTCGTCACGCCCGCGCTCGTACGCGAGCGACTCGTTCACGCAGGTCTGGATCGCCTCCACGATGCTGGCCGCGTCGGCGTCGGTGAGCTTCGCGGTCGACGCGAACGGCGACAGGCGCGCCCGGTGGCAGATCTCGTTCGCCAGGCGCCGTCCGAGCCCCGCGATCACCCGCTGGTCCCGCAGCCACGAGTGCAGCCGCATCGGGTGGGCGTGCAGCAGGTCGAGCAGCCGGACGGGGTCGACGGTGTCGGCATCCGGCCCGAGCCCGTCGAGCGGCGGTTGCACCTCGGGGTCGCCGGCCACCGCCCACACCCCGGCCCGCCGCTCCGACCCGGCCTCGGTGAGCAGGAGCGAGCGGCCGTCCTCGAAGATCCACCGAGCCAGCCCGGTCTTCGGCTTGGCTGGCTGCTTGCCGGCCGGTTCCTCCTTGAGGCGACCGCCTTGCATCAGGTGCACCACGAAGGTCAGCTCGCCGAAGTCGAGCAGCAGGTGCTTGCCCCGGCGGCTCACGAACACGAGGGCGTGCCCCTCGGCGTCAGACGGCGGCGGCACCGCGGTCTTCAGGGCCGTGAACGTCAACGGGGTGAAGCGCGCGAGCGTTGCACCCGCGTACCGGGCATCGAGCCGCTCGGCGTGCGCTTCGAGCTCGGGTAGCTCCGGCACGCGGACACGATACGCGGGAATGGGCCCTTGGACCCTGTTTGACCGCCACGCCGTCGTGAGACAACTCGTCAGAGATCCGAGCAGTGGAGCAAGACGGACCCGACCGACTGGCGGGTGACTGGGGTGTTCAGTGGGCAGCAGGGCGGATGCACCGCAACGGAATCGTCGTGCGAGGCGGCTCGCCGCGGCGCGAGCAATGGGCCAGCGTGCCCGAGTGCACCGCACGTCGATCGTCGTGCTCCTGCTCGGAGCAGTCATCGCCTCGGTCACGTTTGGTTTCGCGCGCTCGGTACGCGACGAGAACGAGCGGCGCCTCCTCTCCCTGCAGGCTGACGAGATGATGGGCCTCGTCCAGAGCCTCGCCGAGCAGTTCCGCGCCACCGTCGCATCCGTCAGTGTCGTGGCGCAGCGCTCTGGCGGCGACCCCTCCGAATTCGAGAGCTTCATCGCGGCGAGCCAGCCGCCGTCGGGTGCGACGTGGGTACTGCTCCATCGCGGTCCAGACGGCATCACGGCGAAGGCGACGGTCTCGCCCAGTGGCGCCGCTCCGGCGCTGCTGGCGAACACGACGCCGGATGTCCGAGCCGTGCTCGACCGTGCCTTCGACGGCTCGTTCCAGATCGTCGGGATGTTCGGCGCCGGTCTCGGCCGGTCGCTCGGGATCGCCAGCGGGGTGCCGGGCGTGCCCGGCGACGACATCGCGTATGTCGAGTACCCGCTCGCCACCGCCGCGGCCACGCCATCTGCGGCGGCAGACTCGCCGGCCGGCGCATCGCTGAAGGACCTCTACCTCGCGCTGTACCTGGGCGATCCTCAGCCCGAGAACCTCGTCTTCCAGACCGCCGACCGTGCCGGCGGCCACCAGGTCACCCGCTCCACGCAATTCGGCAGCCAGTGGATCTCCGTGGTCGTCGCCGCGAAGCGCCCGCTCAACGGCGACCTCGCGTCTGCGATGCCGTGGATCCTCTTCGGCATCGGGGTCGGCGGCGGCATCGTCCTCACGATCATCACCGAGCTCACGCTCCGCCGGCGTGACCGGGCGGTCGCTGCCGCGGCTGAGCTGGCGGACAAGAACCACGAGCTTGACCGGGCCATGGCGGAACGAGACGAGGCCGACAGGGCGCGGGAAGCCTTGGAGGAGGAGCTCCGCCAGAGCCAGCGCCTCGAAGCCGTCGGCCGGCTCGCTGGTGGCATCGCGCACGACTTCAACAACCTGCTCGCAGCCATCCTGAGTTACGCCGACCTCGCGGTCGAGGACCTCGAGGGCCATCCGAGCCGCGAGGACGTCGAGGAGATCAGGCGTGCCGCTCGCCGCGGCGCGGCTCTCACTCGACAGTTGCTGTTGTTCAGCCGCCACGACCGCGCCCAGGCGGAGATGCTCGACGTCAACGGGGTCGTCGCCGAGCTCCACCGGCTCTTCGAGCGCACGATCGGCGAGAACGTCGTACTGCAGATCGAGCTCGGCACCGATGTGCCGGCCGTGCTCGTCGAGGCCGGCGAGATCGAGCAGGTCCTCATGAACCTGGTCGTGAACGCGCGGGACGTGTTCGATGGATCCGCTGGGACCATACGCATCGTCACCGAAGGTGTCGACCTTCCGTCACCGGCGATGACGCTGCCGCCGGGACTCGAGCCCGGCCGGTACCTGCGCATCGAGGTCAGCGACGACGGCCCCGGCATTGCCGGTGACGTGCTGCCGCACATCTTCGAGCCGTTCTTCACCACGAAGAGTCGTGGCCGCGGTACCGGGCTCGGGCTGTCGACGGTCTACGGCATCGTGCAGCGCGCCGGTGGTCACGTGGCGGTCCGCTCGTCGCGCGGCACCGGACGACATTCGAGATCGTGCTGCCCGAGGCAACCGGTCCCGCCGAGGCCGTCACGGTGCCGCCGGAGGTGCACGCCGCGCCGGTACCGGATCGGCCCCTCGTCGTGCTGCTCGTCGAGGACGAGGATGCGGTGCGCCGAGCGGCGAGCCGCATGCTGGAACGGCGCGGCTACGTCGTGCTCGCCGCTGCCGAAGGGCCCGAGGCGATCAGCGAGTACTCCGGCGCCGACTTCGACGTGCTCGTGGCCGACGTGATCATGCCGGGTGGGCTCACCGGCAAGGAGGTCGCCGACCACTTCCGCATGCGCCGGCCCACGTTGCCGGTGATCTTCGTGTCCGGCTACAGCGGCGACATCGTCTCGGCTGCGAGCCTCACCGAGGACGAACGTGCGGTGTTCGTGCAGAAGCCGTTCGAAGAGGACGCGCTGCTCGACGCGATCGCCCGCGCGAGTGGCATGACCGCGGTGGTCGGTCGATGACGTTCCTGCCGCCGAACACATCGACGGCCTTGCTGGTTGTCGATGACGAACCACCGGTTCGGCGCGCCGTGTCGCGTCACCTCGAACGAGCGGGTTACAAGGTGTTGACCGCAGCGGGCATCGCCGAAGCCGACTCGCACCTGGACCGGACAGCGATCGCGCTCGCGCTCTGCGACATCGACCTCGCAGGCGAGTCGGGACTGTCGCTCATCGACCGCATCCAGCGTTGCCACCCGGACACCGCGGTGATCATGGTCACCGGCGTCGACGACCCGGCCGTCGCCCAGGTGGCGCTCGATCGCGGCGCCTACGGCTGTGTGATCAAGCCCTTCGAGCGCAATGAGCTGCTCATCAACGTGGCGAACGCGTTGCGCCGGCGGACGCTCGAGCTTGCGAGCCGCGCCACACAAGCCGAGCTCGAGCGTCTCGTGGAGCTACGTACGGCAGAGCTGCGCCGTTCGCGCGAGGAGCTGATCCAGCGCCTCGCGTGGGCGGCTGACTCGAAGGATCCCGAGACGGCGATGCACCTGCAGCGGATGGCGTCGTACAGCGAGCTGCTCGGGCGGCGAGCAGGGCTGTCGCCGGCGCGCTGCGAGCTTCTCCGGCTGGCCGCACCGATGCACGACATCGGCAAGATCGGGATCCCCGACGAGGTCTTGACGAAGAGCGGGCGCTACGACGACCGTGACCGCGCGGTGATGCAGCAGCATCCGGAGATCGGATACCGAATCCTCGAGGGTTCCGAGTCCGAGCTGGTGCGGCTCGCAGCTGCTGTCGCGCTCACCCACCACGAGTGGTTCGATGGGTCCGGGTACCCGCGGGGTCTGCGCGGCACGGAGATCCCCATCGAGGGCCGCATCGTTGCGATCGCCGACGTGTTCGACGCGCTCACCACGCGCCGCCGGTACAAGGCCGCGATGACACCGGACGCGGCCCGCGCGCTGATGGCGGCCGAGAAGGGACATTTCGATCCCGAGCTGCTCCGGCTGTTCTTCGAGGCCGCGCCCGACGTCGAGGCGATACGCCTCCGGTTTGCCGAGCCCGAGGAGTTGCTGGTCTAGTAGGTCGTGGTCGCTCGCAGGGCTGCGAGCACGTCGTCGAACCGCTGGAGCAGGCCGGCCGCGGTGGAGAGCTGCGACAGGTCGCCGCGCACCTTGATGCGTCCCGCCATGAAGGCACCCTGGGCGGACAGCTCGCCGCGGTTGATCGCGGCCGCGGTGGCGTAGTCCTCCGTGAACACGATCGTCGGGTCGACGCACGCGCCCGTCCCGATCGTCGTGCGGCCGCCGTCGATGCGCACGTGATAGGTCACGTCACCGTCGGGGGTGCCGGTGACGACGTGCTGGATGGTCACGGCTCGCCTGCCGTCACCACCGGCCTCGCCGGGCGACCGAAGCGCGTCGATCGCGGTCCGGACCGCGTCGAACCACGCTTCGGACAGATAGCGGGGCATCGCCGCGCGACGTTATCTTCACCCGCCATGCAGGTTGTCGGTCGGGGCGCGAAGGTGTTCGATGCTGCGCCTGTGCGCGGTCGCTGGAGAGTGCTCGACGGTCCCGACGACGTGCTCGGTCTGATGGACACGGGAGCCGACGGGGTCGTCGCCGTGGTCCGTGACGCCGGGGCGACGTTCCTCGCGCCGATCTACCACGAGCTCACGGGCATCGTGTGCACGAGCGGGACCCCGCGCAGCCACATCGGGATCGTCAGCCGCGAGTTCCAGGTGCCGTGCGTGATGGGGTGCTCGTTCCCCGACGGCGAGCCGTGCGACGGCGACGAGATCGAGCTTGACTGCTCCGGCGAGGAAGGGCTGGTGCTGCGGTGACGGTCGAGCTGAGCCTCGAGGAGCAGCGCATCCGCGCCAACGAGCTGATCGCGTACCACAGCCCGATCAGCCGGGCGCTCACCCAGGAGCGCACCGCGCTCGAGTCGGCGTTGATCCCGGTGACCGCGTACATCCTCGTCGCCTGCGCGGAGTCGTATCTCCGATACCCCGAGATGATGCGAACCATCGACGCGGCCATGCCGGCGGAGGAGATCGGCCGCCGTGCCCGCCGGCCGGGGTGCCAGATCGACTCGTGCTTCCTCTGGTCGATCGCGAACTTCCCGCTCGTAGGGCGCAAGGTGTATTCGATGCTCGACCCGTCGCTCGACACGCCCGACCGCATGTACACGATCCTCGATTTCTGGGAACGAGCGGCGCGTGCGTACCGAGCCGACGGCACACGCCAGGCGTGGGACACCGGGTCGGCGAACCCCTATGACGCCGGCGTGATCGCGACGCTGCTCGATGCCGCCGCCGCAGCCGAGATAACCGACGGCGACCGCGCCGCCGTCAAACGGTTCAACGCGACGCTCATCACCTACCTGTTCCTGCTCTACTTCGACACGCGCGCCGGGTACTGCGACACGGGACCGTACGCGGTGCCCGGTCAGCCGAACCGCCGGCTGCTCGTGCGCGACTTCTACCGGCTCGCCAAGAGCGACTTCTGGTGGAGCGACGTCGCCGAGGCCGTGCCGTACAGCAACCTCACCGCGGCACTCGTGCTCGACAGCGTAGATTTCACCGTCACCGACTTCGGCACGTCGAACCCCGAGCCAGCCGACTACCTCGACCACCTGGTCGGGTTCTCGCTGTTCACCACCGACGGCTGCGCGCCGAACGAGCTTCGCGAGGTTCCCCGCACCGAGATCGATGCGATCGTGTCGTCGGTGCGCGCCGCGCAGGCCCAGCACTACCGCTCCATCGCCGCCATGGACCGCGACACCAAGATCCGGTGTGGCGCGTACGTGTACTTCTCGTTCTTGCGCCCGTTCGCGGTCGAAGCCGGTGTGGCGGACGACCTCGACTGGACCGTCCCGCGCGACCTGCCCGAGGTGGCCTACCAGCTGCTGTCGGCCATCGAGGGTGACAACGCGGGCGAGACCGAGCCGGGTGAGTACTACGAGCCGATCGCGGCACCGTCGTGACCGCCATCGCCGCCGCCGACGAGAGGTCGCACCCGCCCGGTCCCGAGCAGCTCTGGGGCGAGTCGTGGTATTTCGACTTCTTCGCCCCTGACGGGTCGGTCGGTGGGTGGGTCCGGCTCGGCCTCTACCCGAACCTCGGCGTCGCCTGGTACCACGCGTTCGTGGTCGGGCCGGGCCGCCCGGTCGTGGCGGTGACCGACCTGGAGGTGCCGTTGCCGTTGCCGCCATCGCTCGAGATCCGCACGCATGGGCTGTGGGCCGGCCACACCTGCGAGACACCGCTCGACCACTGGACGGTCAGCACGGAGGCGTTCGGCCTCGCCGTCGACGACCCGGCCGCGATGTACGCCGCCGTCCCCGTGGGCGACCAGGTGCCCGTCGGGCTCGACCTCGAATGGGAGACCGACGGCGATCCGTACCACTACGGCGCGACGACCCGCTACGAGATCCCCTGCCGGGTCCACGGTGAGGTGCTCGTCGGCGACGAGCGGGTTGCGATCGACGGGTTCGGCCAGCGTGACCACTCATGGGGCGTGCGCGACTGGTGGCAGTTCGGCTGGTGCTGGACGAGTGGCCGCCTCGACGACGGCACCCGCTTCCACGGCTCGGACATCCGCATCCCGGACCTCGACGTGGGGTTCGGCTACGTGCAGGACGCAGCCGGCATGGTCACCACCAACCATGTGAACGCCGACGAGCGGGTCGACGGCGAGGGCCTTCCCGTCGAGGGCCGGATCGACATCGGCGACCTGGCGCTCACGATCGAGCCGGTCGCGTTCGGCCCGACACTGCTCACCTGGGAAGGCAAGGTGAGCCGGTTCCCGCGGGCGATGTGCCGGTTCACCGCTGCCGGCGGCCGCCAGGGCCTCGGCTGGGCCGAGTGGAACCAGGTGATCTCGACGGTCACTTAGGATCACGTGATGCTCCCGAGCGTCCTGGCCGCCAGCATCGTCGACCCGAAGCATCTGCTCGAGACGTTCGGCATGGTCGGCCTGTTCGGCGTCATCTTCGCCGAGACCGGCCTGCTTGTCGGCTTCTTCCTGCCCGGCGACTCGGTGCTCGTGCTCGCCGGGCTCGTCGCCGCGGTGGGCGCAGAGTCCGGTCTCGACATCCACCTCAACCTTGCGGTCGCGCTCGTCGGCGTTTTCGTCGCGGCCGTGGCGGGTGCGCAGACCGGCTACTACATCGGCCACAAGGCAGGTCCCGCCCTGTTCCGCCGGCCCGACTCGAAGCTGTTCAAGCACGAGTACGTCGACAAGGCGCAGCACTACTTCGACAAGTACGGGGCGAAGACGATCGTGCTGGCGCGGTTCATCCCTATCGTGCGAACGTTCGCGAACCCGATCGCCGGCGTCGCCCGCATGCCGCTACGCGAGTTCACGATGTTCAACGTCATCGGTGCAGGTCTGTGGGCGGTCGGGGTCACGATGCTCGGGTTCGCGCTCGGCAAGACGATCCCGAGCGCGGAGGATCACCTGCTGCTGATCGAGGCGATCATCGTCCTGCTGTCGGTGATCCCGTTCGGCTTCGAGGTCGTCCGCCACCGGCGCGAGCGCCGCGCCGGTGCCGCGGCCGAGGAGGTCCGCGCCGGCGTGTAACCACGCGCGGGCCTGGTTCGGGAGGTCAGTCCGCGGCGACCTGCTCGGGGATGGGCTCTTCGACGGTGGCCGGCGGCGTGTCCATCGAGTGGGTCTTGCGCTTCGAGAACCCGATCGCCCCGAGCAGCACGACGAGAGCCAGACCGGCGATCACAAAGCGGACGTCGTTGTCCTTCAAGTTGATGACAGCCGGCAGGATGAGCAGCGAGACCAGGTTCATGACCTTGATCAGCGGGTTCAACGCGGGGCCAGCCGTGTCCTTGAAGGGGTCGCCGACGGTGTCGCCGATGACCGCTGCCTTGTGCGCGTCGGATCCCTTGCCGCCTTCGTGGCCGTCTTCGATGTACTTCTTCGCGTTGTCCCACGCGCCGCCCGCGTTCGACAGGAAGTTCGCCATCAACTGGCCGGTGAGGATGACCGCGGCCAGGAACGCGCCGAGCGCGAAGTAGTTGATCCCGAACCCGATGATGACCGGCGTCAACACCGCGAGCAGCGCCGGTGTTGCGAGCTCACGCAGCGACGCCGCCGTGCAGATGTCGATGACCGGTGCGTAGTCGGGTTGCTTCTCGCCTCGCATGATCTTGCCGTCGGCGAACTGGCTACGCACCTCGTGGACGACCACACCGGCTGTGCGGCCGACGGCTCGGATCGCGAGTGACGAGAACATGAACGCGATCGAACCTCCGACCAGCAGTCCGATGAACGTGGTCGGGTCGGCGACGTTGATCTGCGTGATCCGCTCGGCGAACAGGCCGATCGGCCTGCCCAGCCGGTCGACATGGTCGAGCTGGTCGGACAGCTCGCTGCCGATGGTCTCGATGTAGCTGGAGAACAGAGCGACCGCGGCGATCACGGCCGAACCGATCGCGAAGCCCTTCGTGACCGCCTTCGTGGTGTTGCCCACGGCGTCGAGGCTCACCATCACCCGCTGCGGCTCGCCCTCGAACTCGCCCGACATCTCCGCGATGCCCGCGGCGTTGTCGGCGACTGGGCCGAACGTGTCCTCCGACACCACGACACCGGTGGTGGCCAGCATGCCCATGCCGGTCAGCGCCACCAGGTACAGCGAGAACTGGATGTTGCCGCCGCCGAGCGCGATCGACACGCCGATGGCGACGGCGATGGCGATGATCGCCCACACCGAGGACTCGAGGCCCGACGAGATGCCCGACAGGACGGTGGTGGCAGGCCCGGTGCGGGCCGACTCGGCGATCTCACGCACGGGTGAGGTCTCCGTCGACGTGAAGTACTCGGTGAGCCGGCTGACAAGCTGGGCAAGCACGAGACCGACGACCACCGCCGCGAACACTCGCCAGCCCGGGTTGGACAGCGTGTCTGGGCCCGTGCCCTTGTCGTTGCCGACATAGGTCAGCGCGACCGCGCCGGTGCCGATCACGGTGAGGATGCCCGCGGTTGCGAAACCCCGGTTGATCGGCGCCATCGCGGTGCGGTCCTTGTCGGTGGCGCGCACGGCGAACACGCCGATGATCGACGCGAGCACGCCGAGGGCACGCACGATCAACGGGAAGATCAACCCGAGCACCCACTTGCTCTTGTCGTCCGGGTAGATCGACGCGAACGAGGACACGCCGAGGATGATCGACGCGACCAGCGTCACCTCGTAGCTCTCGAACAGGTCAGCCGCCATGCCCGCGCAGTCGCCGACGTTGTCGCCCACGTTGTCCGCGATTGTCGCGGGGTTACGTGGGTCGTCCTCGGGGATGCCCGCTTCGACCTTGCCGACGAGGTCGGCGCCGACGTCTGCGGCCTTCGTGAAGATGCCGCCGCCGACGCGGAGGAACAACGCGAGCAGCGAACCGCCGAAACCGAACCCGACGAGGATCGCCGAGCTGGTGTTCTGGAACACCATGATGATCACGGTCGCGCCGAGCAGGCCGAGCCCGACGGTGAACATGCCCGCGATGCCACCGGTGCGGAAGGCGACCCGCAGGGCGGTCTTCAACGAGCCACTCCGTGCGGCGGCCGCAGTGCGCACGTTGCCTCGGGTGGCGAGGCTCATCCCGATGAACCCGGTCAACCCCGACATGAACCCGCCGACGAGGAACGCAAGCGTGCGGAACGCGCCGCTCGCGGCTTGTGACAGTGCCTCGTGGGCGCCACCGCCCGCGTCGCCCGGGTTGATCACCTTGGTCGAGGTGAGGAACACGATCGCCCCGACCGGTACGACGATCACCGCGATCGTGCGGAACTGCCGCTTCAGGTAGGCCAGCGCGCCAACCTGGATGGCCTTCGCGATCTCGATCATCGACGGCGTGCCCTGTTCCTCCGCGAGGACACCGCGCATGAGGTACAACCCCGTGCCGATCGCCAGCAGCGCGGTGACCGCGGAGAACACCAGCCAGAACCACTCGGCCCCGGTCAGGTCGAATTGCTGGTAGCCGCCTTCCGCGGCCAGGACGTGCAACATGTCGCGTGGTCTCCCAGGGGTCGCGGGCAGGTTTCAGAGGGCCAAAACCCGTACTTTGCTACTACGAACACTTCGGCCGCCGCAACTGCGGCGGCCTGCTCACGACCCGACCTGGGCCATGATCGCGGCCAGCGCGGTGCGGGTGAATTCCGGTGCCGCGGCGATCGCGTCCCACACCGAGGGGTCGGCGTGCTGCCACGACCAGAACGACACCCCGGCGGCGCCGTGGGCCGCCGCGGCGGCCATGAAGCGGGCGATCTCGTCCGCCGTCGGCGGTCCGGGCCGGCCGCCTTCGAGGCTGCCGTCGTAGGCCTGCCCGACCGGCATGACCGGCTTGCCGAATTGCACGAGGTAGTCGAGCGCGGCGGCCACGTCGGTGTCGGGCTGACGGTTCAGCCAGTACACCATCGGCGCGACTGCGGAGGCGGGACCGATCACCTCCTGGTACGGGTAGATCGCCTGCATCAGCGCCGACGGTCGCGGCACGGTCGCGATGATCGGGTAGTCCGCGCCGACCGCGTTGCGCAACGTGTCCATGTACGCGGCTGCGTTCTGCGCGTTGATCGAGACACCCTCGGATCCCGTCTCGATGTCGGGGCTGAACCCGTCGAGGCGCTGCCCGTCCGGTGTCGTGTACCCGATGGCAGCGAGGGCACGCTGGACATCCGCGTTGACGTCGCCGAAGTAGGGGAAGTCCCAGCCGAAGACGTGAATGCCGGCCGCGTGCGCGACGGGGAGCAGCGCGTCGAGGAACGCCCCCGCGTAGAACCCGTCGACCGACGAGCCCGTGCGCACGTAGAGGTGTGAGAGACCGGCGGCGGTGGCGCGGGCCACGATCGCGTTCGGGTCGCCGCCCTCGACCCGGTCGGGCATCCAGATCCACATGCCCTTGCCGGTCGGCAGCACCGGCGCGGGCGGCGGTGGTGGTGGGGTGGTCTGCGGTGGTGGCGGCGCGGTCGTGGTGGTGGTCGGTGCCGTCGTCGGTGGAGGCGAGCCGGGGCCGGCGACGCCGTTGCTGCGGGGCCCGAGCGCGGCTGCCGCCGCGGCATGCAACTCGACCTTCCGGGGCCCGTTGCCGATCGCGGCGAGCCCTCCGACGATGGTCACCGCGGCGAGCACGACGATCGGCGAGGCCAGCCGCTGGCGCAGCGCGTCGCGGTGGCGCGCGTCGAAGTCCCGCATCGCCCGCCGGATCCGCAGCCACTTGGTGACGAGGTCAGCAACCGTCTCACGGTGGTGGCGGCGGAGTGCGACGAGGGGATGCATGGGTGCAGCGATTCGAACTTCGGCGCGAGGCGGGACGCTGGTGTCGTGCGCTCGGCCCCACTCCTTCGCTGCAATGGTTCGACACCGGGCAGCCGCCGACCTGCCGGCCGTTCGCGCCGCGCGCGGCTGCTCAGCGGGACTGTCCGGCGAGCCGCCGGTTCTTGAACTTGGCCTTCAGGTAGTCGCGGTTCATCAGCGCGATGTAGTCGATCGAGATCGACTTCGGGCACGCGGCCTCGCACTCCGCGTGGTTGGTGCACGAACCGAAGTATTCCTCCATCGTGTCGACCATCGCCTCGACCCGAGTCCAACGCTCGGGCTGGCCCTGTGGCAGCAGGTTGAGATGCGCGACCTTCGCCGCGGTGAACAGCTGCGCGGCGCCGTTCGGGCACGCGGCGACGCACGCGCCGCAGCCGATGCAGGCTGCCGCGTCGAACGCCGCGTCAGCGACGGGCTTGGGCACGAGCGTGAGGTTCGCCTCGGGCGCGGCGCCCGGCGTGACGCTGATGTAGCCGCCTGCCTCGATGATGCGATCGAGCGCGCTGCGGTTCACCACCAGGTCCTTCACGACCGGGAACGCCGCGGCTCGCCACGGTTCGACGTTGATCACGTCGCCGTCCTTGAACTTACGCATGTGCAGTTGGCATGTCGCGGTACCGCGCTCGGGGCCGTGCGCCTGACCGTTGATCATCATCCCGCACGAGCCGCAGATCCCTTCGCGGCAGTCGTGTTCGAACGCGATCGGTTCCTCACCTTGGCTCACCAGCCGGTCGTTCAGCACGTCGAGCATCTCGAGGAACGACATGTCGGCGTTCACGTCCGGCAGGTCGTAGGTCACCATCCGGCCGGGTTGGTCGGGCCCGGCCTGGCGCCAGACGTTGAGCGTGATGTGCAGCGTCTGCCCGCCCACCTACTTGTAGCTCCTTTGCGCGAGATGCACGTACTTGAACTCCAATGGCTCCTTGTGAAGCACCGGCCCGCCGTCGGGGTTGTGCTCCCATGCGGCGACGTACGCGAAGTTCTCGTCGTCGCGGAGGGCTTCGCCGTCCTCGGTCTGGTGCTCGACGCGGAAGTGCCCGCCGCAGGACTCCTCGCGATGCAAGGCATCACGCACGAGCAGCTCGGCCAGCTCGAAGAAGTCGCTGACGCGGCCGGCCTTCTCGAGCGACTGGTTCAGCGTCTCCGCCGACCCCAGCACGCGGAGGTCGTTCTCGAACTCCTCGCGCAGCGGCGGGATGTCGCTCAGCGCCTTCTCGAGGCTCTGCTGCGAGCGCGCCATGCCGCAGTTGTCCCACAGGATCCGGCCGAGCTCGCGGTGGAAGTGATCGACCGGCTGCGTTCCCCGGATGCTGAGCAGCTGGTGCGTGCGGTCGCGCACCCCGCGCTCGGCTTCGACGAACACGGCGTCGTCGGTGGGCACGAGCGGCTCACCGAGCAGCCCCGCGAGGTAGTTGGGCACAGTGTAGGGCAGCACGAAGTAGCCGTCGGACAGGCCCTGCATCAGCGCCGACGCGCCGAGCCGGTTGGCGCCGTGGTCGGAGAAGTTCGCCTCACCGCCGACGAAGCAACCCGGGATCGACGACTGCAGGTCGTAGTCGACCCACAGCCCGCCCATCGTGTAGTGGATCGCCGGGTAGATGCGCATCGGCACGCGGTACGGGTCGTCGTCGGTGATCCGCTCGTACATCGCGAACAGGTTCCCGTAGCGCTCCTCGATGACGTCACGGCCGAGGCGGCTGATGGCGTCCTGGAAGTCGAGATACACGCCGTTCTTGAGCGGCCCGACGCCGCGGCCCTTGTCGACTTCGACCTTGATGGCCCGCGACGCGACGTCGCGGGGGACGAGGTTGCCGTACGACGGGTAACGGCGTTCGAGGAAGTAGTCGCGCTCCTCGACGGGGATCTCGCCGGGAGGTCGCGGGTCGTCCATGTTCTGCGGGACCCATACCCGGCCGTCGTTGCGGAGCGACTCGGACATCAACGTGAGCTTCGACTGGAACGCGTCGCTTGCCGGGATGCAGGTCGGGTGGATCTGGGTGAAGCACGGGTTGGCGAACAGCGCGCCGCGCCGGTGTGCCCGCCAGATCGCGGTCGCGTTCGACGCCTTCGCGTTGGTCGACAGGTAAAAGACGTTGCCGTAGCCCCCGGTGGCGAGCACCACCGCGTGCGCGTTGTGGCTCGAGATCTCACCGGTGTGCAGGTTCCGTACCACGATCCCGCACGCCCGCCCGTCCTTGACGACGAGGTCGAGCATCTCGGACCGGGGGTAGATCGTCACGGTTCCGGCGCCGATCTGCTTGGCAAGGGCCTGGTAGCAACCGAGCAGTAGCTGCTGGCCGGTCTGGCCCCGGGCGTAGAACGTGCGTGACACCTGCGCGCCGCCAAAGCTGCGGTTGTCGAGCAGGCCGCCGTACTCCCGCGCGAACGGCACGCCCTGCGCGACGCACTGGTCGATGATGTCGACCGAGATCTGCGCGAGCCGGTACACGTTCGCTTCGCGGGCGCGGTAGTCGCCGCCCTTCACGGTGTCGTAGAACAGCCGGTAGATCGAGTCGCCGTCGCCCTTGTAGTTCTTCGCCGCGTTGATGCCGCCTTGGGCGGCGATGGAGTGCGCACGCCGCGGCGAGTCGTGGAACGTGAAGGCGTGGACGTCGTAGCCCAGCTCGCCGAGCGTCGCCGCGGCGGACGCGCCGGCCAGGCCAGTGCCGACGACGATGATCTTGAAGCGCCGGCGATTGTGTGGCGCCACGAGCTTCATGTCGAACTTGTGTTGCTCCCACATCTCCTCGATCGGCGCGTCGGGCACCTTCGAGTCGAGCAGGGCTTTGCTGGAGTCAGGCGTGCGTTCGGCGATCGAGATCACTTGCCAACCTCCTGCACTGCTTGCTGACAGGGCGTGCCCGTGTCGTTCGCGACCGCGCACACCTCGGCGCGGACCTTCGGGTTGTGGTCGAGGACCTTGACCTGCGCCATCACCGGGAACGACAGGTTGCCGATCACGATCGCGGCGGCGAGCCCCCGCGCGAGCAGCAACCGCCACCGGTTGAACCTCGGGTTGTTGAGCCCGAGGCTCTGGAACAGGCTCCACGCGCCGTGGAAGATGTGGATGCCGAGCGCGAGGTTGGCCACCACGTAGAGCGCCGCCACCGGGACCCGCTGGAGGCTGTTGACGAGGTTGTTGTACGGGTCACCCCGGACGAAGTGCGGGTTCACCGTCCCCCAGGTGAGGTCCGCAAGGTGCCACGCGATGAACAGCAGGACGATGACGCCTGACCACCGCATCGTGCGAGACGCGAAGTTGGCGGCCACGTAGTCGCGCGGCGACGCGTAGTCGGTCGGCCGTGACCGATGGTTCATCTTCGTCAACACGTAGGCCGCGTGGACGTGGAGCACCAGGGCGATGATCAGCACCCCGCGGACGAGCCAGAGCAGCACGCTGCGGGGCAGAAGCGGGACGAGCAGGTCGCGCAGGAACTCGCCGTAGTGGTCGATCTCGGTCGCACCGAGGTACGCCTTCAGGTTCCCGATCAGGTGCCCGACGACGAACAGGAGGCCGATCACGCCCGTGATCGCCATCACGTACTTCTTGCCGACCGCCGACCGGTAGAACTCGAGGATCCACGAACGCCGCGTGCGGATGGCTCCGTGCACCAGCGGCGTGGGTGCGCTGCTCAGATCCTGTTGCGTGGTCGCCACGCTTCGGACGCTACATCGACCGGCCCTGACCAGCGGAAATCACCCGGGCGGCGTACTCGTTCGTCGCGTGGACGGGGCCGTCGAGCCTGAGCTTGAGGGTGACCGGCCCCGGTGCGTCGGGCGCGACCGCCTGCAGGGTCCCCACCCGTACGCAGGAGTCCGCCGGCACGTCGCCGGCGAAGCGCCACTCGTGCGCGCCGCCATCCCATTCGAGCCGGGCGCTCACCACGCACGCCGCGAGCGGGTGGCGAAGGTCGGACACGACGTGCACATCGAGTGCGATCGGATCGCCCGATGCGAGCGACTCGGGCAGGCGGTCCGCGACCACGATCACGGGCTGGCAGGCGTCACGCAACGCGCCGTACGCGAGCTTCGGTTGCCGGTCGTGGCCCAGTACCGACCAGGTCACCGCGGGCATGCCGTCGGCGAAGCAGAACTGGGCGAAGCCTCCCGTCGGGCGGTACTTGAGCCGGCGCAGCGTCTCGATGTGATGGCGCACGACGGCGGCCTGGTACCGCTGCGTCGCGGCTCGCCACTCGTCGAAGGTCGCGTGGTCGGCGGGCGGGACGTAGCGGTCGAAGATCCGCTTCTGCAGCGCGTGCCGCCGCGCCAGCCGCTCCCAGTCGAGATCGGGCCAACGCTCGGGCTCGCAGAACGCCGCATCCTCGGGCACCGCCTGCGCTCCGAACTCGGTGACGAACCGCGCCAGTCTGGGGAGCGCGGAGCACAACTTCGGGAAGTCGCGCTCGTCACCCCAGTACCACCCGAAGTAGAGGTGGCTGTCGGTGCCGTCGAGTTGCGGGGGATGAGGGAGGATCCCCGAGTGGGGGATGACCGGCCGGGTGCCGTCGGCCTGTTCGAGCGCGCGCTTGATCGAGCGGTCGAGGATCGTGCGGTTCCAGGTCGGCAACTGCTGCGCGGCGACCAGCGCGATGCCAAGCTTCACCGCGTCTGCGCCTTTGACCTCGGCGCCGGGGACGACGTCGATCGCCATCGGTTCGTTGTGCCCGCACCAGATCGCGATCGACGGATGGTGGCCGAGCACCTGCACGGCGGCGCGCGCTTGGCGCACCGCCTGCTTGCGGATGCCGCGCGCGTAGCCCCACTGCAGCGGCATGTCCTGCCACAGCAGCATCCCCTGCTCGTCGGCCGCGTCGTACAGCTCGGGGCGGCTCACGTGCGCGTGGATGCGCAGGAAGTCCAGGCCGGCCTCCTTCGCGAGCTCGATGTCGCGGGCGAGCTCGGCCGGCGTCGCCTCGGCGAGCGCCATGCGGGTCGGGCCCTGGTTCGAGCCCTTCAGGAACAACCGCTCGCCGTTCACGGAGCAGATCCAGTTGCGCAGCTCGATCCGCCGGAGCCCGGTGCGCACCGAGCGGCGATGACTGCGCTCGCCGTCGGTCCAGACCTCGACGGCTGCCTCGTGGAGCGGCTGGTGGCCGAGCGACCACGGCCACCACAGCGCGGGACGGTCGACGGTGACGGTCCACTCGACGTGGTTCTGGCCCGCGGCAAGCGACTGGTCGAGCTCGTGATCGACGCTGCCAACCGTCGAGCGGACGCGCACCGATCGCGGTTCGAGCGTATCGAGGTTGGCGCGGACCACGACGACCGCGCGCGCGCTGGTGGCCTCGCGGCAGAGCACCCGGAGATCGCGGATGCGAACCGGGCCCGTCTGCTCGACGCGAACCGGCCGCCAGATGCCCCCGGGGTTCCACTCGGGATCGAGGCAGTCCCAGTGCTGGAACACGCCAGTCAGATTGCGCTTCGCCGTGCGGTCGCGCTGCGGCGCGCAGGTCACCTCGACCGCGAGCACGTGCTCGGAGCGGTCGGCGACCTGCTCGCTGATCTCGAACGTGTGCGGGAAGAAGTAGCCCTCGGTGTCGCCGAGGTACGCGCCGTCGAGCCACACGTCGCCCTGGTAGAAGACGCCTTCGAAGGTCAACCACGTCCTGGTCGACGGCTGCTCGGGGCGACCGTGCTCGAAGGTCGTGCGGTACAGCAGCGGACCGTCGGCGCCGCCGAACGTGGCGACCGATCGCCAGTGGCCCGGCACCGCGATGGGCTCCCACTCGGTCGCGTCGAAGCTCGGATCGCTGAACGCGCGCCGTAGCGCCTCGCTGCCGGGTGCCGCGTACCAGGGTCCGCCGAGATCGATGGCCATCAGCCTCGCACCGTGCTCAGTGCGTCGGCCCGGTCAGCGTCGCGAGGATGGCCCAGCCGCCGCCCACGGGGCTGATCGTGAGGTCGTAGGTCCCGCTGTCGAGCGTGAGTGACTGCTCGGCGGTGAGGCTCCGGTCGGTGTGCGCCACCGACAGCGCGCCCTCGAGATGCAACGGTCCTTGCCCGGTGATCCTGTACGCGGTAGCTCCCAGGGGCACCGTGGCACCGCCCCGGAACACCACGTGGCTGTCACCGTTCGCGGTGAACGTCACCTTGTCGGCGGGCCGGCCGAGGCCCCCGGTGCTGACAGCGACCGGGGTCGCGATCGTGTAGGTCGCGCTGGCGAAGCCGTGGACAGCACCGTCGAGGGTGATGGTGCCGCCGCCGTCGGTCAGATCGACGGTGACGGGGCCGAGCAACAGTGACCCGCCGTCGCCCTGCACCACGAGTGGGCGGCCCGCGTCCCACTCGATCGACGACGTCTTCCCGTTCACGTCGACGCCGGTGATCGTCGCGCCCGCCCCCTCACCCCGTTGCGGGGTCGTCACGGTGAACGGCGTGGGCAGCGCGGGGACCGTCGCGGCTTCGAAGTGCCCGCCGGTCACCGTCCCGCTGACGAACACCTGTCCCTCGGCCGGGGCGGGCAGCCCCGGGTCGAGCGACGATGCCGGCGCGGTGAGGGTGCCGCCGTTGTCGCTGCTCCTCGTGTGCGTCACGTCGTCCCAGAGCCGGTACACCGCGGCGGTCGCGCCCGCCACGACCGCGACGACGGCAAGCAGCCCGGCGAAGTACTTCACGGGCCAGATGATGGCCGGTTCCGCCGGCCCGCAGGGAACCTGCGGGCCGGGACCGGTAGGTTGGCAGCCATGTCACGCCCTGCAACGCTCGGTCAGCTGCGCGAATCCGGATGGGAGTCGGTCCCGGTCAAGGAGGAGATCCGGCGCAACGCCATCGCGAAGATCCAGGCCGGCGATCCGCTGTTCCCCGGTGTTCTCGGCTACGAGGACACCGTCCTGCCGCAGCTCGAGAACGCGTTGCTCGCCGGTCACGACGTGATCTTCCTCGGCGAGCGCGGCCAGGCGAAGACGCGCATGATCCGTCTGCTGGTCGGCTTGCTCGACGAGTGGTTGCCGATCGTCGCGGGCTCGGAGATCAACGACGACCCGTACAACCCGGTGTCGAAGTACGCGCGTGACATCGTGCGCGAGCACGGTGACGACACCGCGATCGAGTGGGTGCACCGCGACAGCCGCTTCGGTGAGAAGCTGGCGACGCCCGACACCTCGATCGCGGACCTCATCGGCGAGGTCGACCCGATCAAGGTCGCCGAGGGTCGGTACCTGTCCGACGAGCTGACGTTGCACTACGGGCTCGTGCCGCGGACGAACCGGGGCATCTTCGCGATCAACGAGCTTCCCGACCTCGCCGAGCGGATCCAGGTCGGTCTGCTCAACGTCCTCGAAGAACGTGACGTGCAGGTGCGCGGCTACAAGATCCGCTTGCCGCTCGACGTGCTGCTCGTCGCGTCGGCGAACCCGGAGGACTACACCAACCGCGGCCGCATCATCACCCCGCTGAAGGACCGGTTCGGTGCGCAGATCCGCACGCACTACCCGCTCGAGGTCGAGACCGAGGTGGCGATCGCGAAGCAGGAGGTGCGGCCGCTCGAGGCTCCCGGCATCCGGGTCGCGGTGCCCGAGTTCATGACCGAGATCGTGGCGACGCTGTCGCATCTCGCCCGCGCCAGCGCGCACATCAACCAGCGCTCCGGCGTGTCGGTGCGGCTCACGGTCTCCAACGCCGAGACCCTCGTCGCGAACGCGACGCGGCGCGCGCTCCGGCACGGCGAGCGTGAGGTCGTTCCCCGGGTGAGCGACCTCGAGGCGCTGGCGTCGTCGACGGCCGGCAAGGTCGAGATCGAGGCGCTCGAGGAGGGCCGCGACGAGCAGATCATCGAGCACCTGCTGCGTTCCGCGGTGCTCACGGTGTTCAAGGAGCGGGTCGGCACCGAAGCGGTGCGTGAGGTCATCGGCGCATTCGACGGCGGTGCGGTCGTACACGCTGGCGACGACGTGCTGTCGGCCGACGAGGCGAAGCTCGTGTCGGAGATCCCCGCGCTACGCGGCCCGGTCCGCGAGCTGACCGCGGGAGACGAATCTCCCGCAGCGGTGGCGAGCGCGGTCGAGTTCATCCTCGAGGGCCTGCACCTGAGCAAGCGGCTGAACAAGGACGCAGTCGGCGCCCGCGCCACCTACCGCTCCCGCGGCTGACCGGCGCGCAGGCGATCGCGCTCACGCTCGGCGCAGCACCTCGATCGAGTCGCGAGGGTTCCGGTCGCGGTCGAACAGCCCGAAGCGCACGCGGTAGCCGTGGAGCCATTCGTAGTTGTCCACCGCGGTCCAGTGGAAGAACCCGCGGACGTCGATGCCGTCGTCGAGCGCGCGTTCGACCTCGCCGAGGCACTCCCGCAGGTACGTGGCGCGTCGCTCGTCGTCGTCGGTGCCGATGCCGCACTCGGCGACGACGAACGGCATGTCGGGATGCTCCTCCGCCAGACGGTGGAGCACCTCGCCGAGCCCGGCGCTCCACGGCGCGTAGCCGAGAGGTCCGGTTTCGGCACCCGCGGGGTAGGGAACCAGCAGGCCGTCGGGCGTGACCGCGAACGCGTTGTAGTACGAGAAGCCGAGCAGGTCGAAGGGCTCGAGCAGGTCGGGATCGGCCCACGACCGCCAGATCACGTCGTCGACCCGAGCCGCGCGCGCCTTCGCTTGGGGTGATGGGTCGGCGGCGTAGACCGGCGACAGGTTGTGGATCGTCACCGCCGGCGCGCCGCCGCCGCGCAGCAGCCGCGCCGCGTCGCGCTTGGCGCGGTGGATCGTGCGCAGCACGGTGCGGAAGTCGTCGACGTCGCGCCGGCCGGGCGGGAACTCGCCGGAGAGGAAGCCGGCCACGGCGTACGCGACCGGCTCGTTGATCGGCATCCACCCCGCGACGAGATCGCCGAACGTCTCGGCGCAGAAGTCGACGTGGCGCGGCCACCAGTAGCCCGCGGCCTTCTCGTCGAGGAAGCCGTGCAGGTCGTCGGCGAACCACCCGGGCAACGTGAAGTGGTGCAGGCACACCCACGGCTCGATGCCGGCCGCCCGCGCCGCCAGCAGCTTCGTCCGCTCGTGCTCGACCGCGTCGGGGTCGCGCTCGCCCTGACGGGGCTCGATGCGAGCCCATTCGATCGACAGGCGGTGGTGCGCGAGCCCGCAGGACGCGAGCAGCGCGAAGTCCTCCGCGTAGCGGGTCGCGAAGCCGTTGCCGTCACCGGACGGCGGCGCCTTGCCCAGCCGCTCCCACCGTGCCCAGTCCGACGCCGGCGCGGCACCCTCACACTGCGTGGACGACGCCGCGGTGCCCCACCAGAAGCTGTCGGGGAAGCCCACGGACGCGACGCTACCGGTAGCCTCGTCCCATGCCCCTCTGGCGCCGCCCCGCTCCCCGGTTCCGGTACTCGCGCTGGGACGGCACGCAGACAGGGTTCGATCTCGACGCCGACTCGATCTTCGGCGAGATGACCGACGACCTCCTGTATCACGGCGACCTCAACGCCGCGCTGAGGCGGATGATGCAGTCGGGCTTCCGCGATCGCAACGGCGATCGCATCCAGGGCATCCGCGAGTTGATGGAGAAGCTCCGCCGGCGCCGCCGTGACGAGCTCGACAAGTACGACCTCGGCGGCGTCTACGACGACATCGCGCAAGCGCTGCGCGACGTGGTCGACATGGAGCGCAAGGGTCTCGACGAGCTCGCGCAGGAGGCACGCGAGTCGGGCGACGCGCGCCGCCAGGAGATCACCGAGCAGGTCGTCCAGGAGCGCAACCTCCAGCTCGACATGCTGCCGCCCGACCTCGCCGGCCAGGTCCGGGAGTTGCAGCAGTACGAGTTCACGTCGAGCGAGGCGCGGGAGAAGTTCGAAGAGCTCATGGACCAGCTCCGCCAGGAGCTGGTGAAGAGCTACTTCAACCAGATGTCGGGTGCGATGCAGAACATCACGCCCGAGGACATGGCCCGCATGAAGGACATGTTCGCCGAGCTCAACCGGTTGCTCGAGATGCGCGAGCGGGGTGAGGACACCCAGCCCGCGTTCGAGGAGTTCATGCAGCGCTACGGCGACTTCTTCCCCGAGAACCCGCAGACGCTCGACGAGCTGCTCGAGATCATGGCCCAGCGCATGGCCGCGATGCAGAGCCTGCTGAACTCGATGACCCCCGAGCAGCGGGCCCAGCTTCAGGGTCTCGCTGAGCAGCTCATGGAGGACATGGACCTGCGCTGGCAGGTCGATCAGTTGAGCAGTCACCTCCAGCAGCTGTTCCCGCAGATGGGTTGGGACCGCAAGTACAACTTCCAGGGCCAGGACCCGCTCGGCTTCGCCGAGGCGGCCGCGCTGATGCAGGACCTCGGCGACATGGACCAGCTCGAGAACCTGCTGCGGGGTGCGACGAGCCCGGGCGCGCTCGCGGAGGTCGACATCGACCGGGCCCGCGAGCTGCTCGGCGATGATGCCGCGAACAGCCTCGACCGCATGAGCGAGATGGCGAAGATGCTCGAGGAGGCGGGCCTCATCGAGAACCGCGAAGGCCGCTACGAGCTCACGCCGCGAGGCATCCGCAGGATCGGCTCGAACGCGCTGGCCGACCTGTTCAAGAAGCTGAGCAAGGACCGCATGGGCCGGCACGTGCTCGAACGCACCGGCGCCGGCCACGAGCGAGCGTACGACACGAAGCCCTACGAGTTCGGTGACCCCTTCAACCTCCACATCGAACGGACCGTGCGCAACGCGCTCACCCGCACGGGCAAGGGCACGCCGGTGCGCCTGTCACCCGACGACTTCGAGATCGAGCGGACCGAGCACCTCACCCGCACCAGTACCGTGCTGATGCTCGACCTGTCGCTGTCGATGCCGATGCGCGACAACTTCCTCGCCGCGAAGAAGGTCGCGATGGCACTGCACTCGCTGATCAGCTCGCAGTTCCCCCGCGATTACCTCGGCATCATCGGGTTCTCGTCGGTCGCCCGGGAGCTGAAGCCGGAGGACCTACCCGAGGTGTCGTGGGACTTCGTCTACGGCACGAACATGCAGCACGGGTTCATGCTCAGCCGCAGGCTGCTGGCCCGCCAGGGCGGCACGAAGCAGATCATCATGATCACCGACGGCGAGCCGACCGCGCACTTCGAGCCGGGGATGAGCGAGCCGTTCTTCAGCTACCCGCCGGTGCGCGAGACGGTGGACGCGACGCTGCGCGAGGTCGCCCGCTGCACGCGGGAGGGCGTGCGCATCAACACGTTCATGCTCGACGCGACCAGCTACCTCAAGGCGTTCGTGGAGAAGCTGACCCAGATGAACGGCGGCCGGGCGTTCTTCACCACGCCCGAGACGCTCGGCGACTACGTGCTCGTCGACTTCGTCGAGCACCGCACGCAGCGGCGGGGCGCTCGGGCTCGCTAGTCCAGGCCGGCTTGGCTCGAGGCCGGCTTGGCTCGGGGTCGCGCCCGCCGACGCGACCCGCTCGAGCCAACTCCCTCCATGAGGAGTTCTGTCAGACCACTCCGGTGCAGTCGTTGTCGTCGCAGCTGATCACCGCGTGGTCGCCGGCTTGGACGGCGATCGGCTTGGCTCGGAAGATGTTCATCGCCCCGATCGAGGCGGTACCGGCGCTGTCGGTCGGGTACACGACCTCGATGTGGACGGTGTAGGTGCCGGGTGCAAGGCCGGAGAAGACCGCCGAGCCGTCGGCCAGCGACAGCGTCTGGCCGGTCTCTTCGAGCGTGGCGGTGGCATCGCCGCCGTCGTGGGGCTGGTACTTGACCGTGATGCTGGCGGGCTGCGGCGCCACCGTTGTCGTCGGGTGAGGTGCCGGGGCCTCGGCCGTGGTGGTGGTCGTCGGGGCGGTGGTGGTGGTCGCGGGGGCGGTGGTCGTGGTCGTGCTGGACGGCACCGCCGCGGCCGCCGGCGTCGCCGTCGCGACCTTGTCCGGTCCGTTGTGCGCGCAGCCGGCCGCACCCGCGCCGAGGATCAGAAAAACCGCTCCAGTCGCTGCCAGCCGGTGTCGATACAACGTGTGCCCGCTTTGTCGAGTGATCGCGTCCTGCGCGTGTTCGAGCCAGTTCAACGCTTTTCCTGCCGGTGCGCAAGGGCCCAACGGCCTATCGGGCCCGCTCGGTACGGGCGCTCCGCGGCCGTTCAGCCACCGAGGATGGCTTGGTAGCGGCGGAGGGTCGCCTCGTCGAAGGCCACGAGGATCGCCCGCTCCACGTCCGTGTCGACCGACCGCAGCGTCTCGACCGCGACCGAAGCCGCCTCGCCGGGGGGATAGCCGTAGGCGCCGGTGGAGATGGCTGGGAAGGCGACCGCGGCCGCGCCCAGGTCGGCCGCCACCTCGAGGCTGCGCCGGTAGCAGCTGGCCAGCACCGCTCGCTCGCCGGCGTTGCCGCCCCGCCAGACCGGCCCGACCGTATGGATCACCCAGCGGGCCGGGAGCCGGAACCCCGGGGTGGCCTTGGCGTCGCCGGGCTCGCAGCCACCGAGCGCTCGGCACGCCTCCAGCAACTCGGGCCCGGCCGCCCGGTGGATGGCACCGTCGACCCCGCCGCCACCGAGCAATGTCCGGTTCGCGGCGTTCACGATGGCGTCGACGGCCAGGGTGGTCAGATCGGCACGCAACGTCTCGATGTCCACTGGGCCATCTTGCCCCTTGCGCAACGGCGGTGGCCCAGGCAAGATCACATCGTTGTAGTTACAACGGTGGCATCGACCGGCTGCCGTTGACCGAGCGACGTGGGGGCACGTAGGGCCAGGTCGCCGTTCAGGTCACGGAGGGGTACACATGCGGATCACCATCCCGACCGACATCGACACCGAGGCCAAGGGCTGGCAGGACTACGCGAACTGTCTGGGCGTCGACCCCGACCTGTTCTTCCCGGAGCGAGGCGCGTCCACCCGGGAGGCCAAGGAGGTCTGCCGCGGCTGCGTCGTGCGCGAGGAGTGCCTCGAGTACGCGCTCGAGAACGGTGAGAAGTTCGGCATCTGGGGCGGCATGAGCGAGCGCGAGCGCCGCCGGATCCGCCGCCAGCGGGCCCTCGCCCGCCGGGCCGCCGGCGCCTCCGCCTGAGCTCAGGCCCGGCCTGCCAGCCGGGCCTCGATGGTGCGGTCCTCGGCCAGATCCAGTTCCTGCCACCGGACCGGCGGGATGGTCGCCAGCACGGCCCGGGGCAGCAGCCCGACCAGTTCGGCCCGGACCACCGGGGCGGCTGCGGCCACCTGGTCGTACACCGCCTCCGGGCCGACGACGAGCGGCGACAGCAGGTTGGTCGACACCTGCACGGCGTCGCCCACCGGGAAAGCCAGCGCCCGCACGTGCGGACCCCGCAGCGTACGGGCGATGGCTGCGGCCTGCTCGAGGTCGGCGGTCGCCAGCCACAGGTTGTAGGCGACGAGGACCGGCCGGGCACCGACCGCGCACGCGCCCGCGGTCGGATGCGGGTGCGGTGGTCCGGTGTCGGGCGCGAGCGCACCGAACGCGCCGCGGCGCACCTCGGGCAGGCTGCGCTCGGGGCCGTAGAGGAAGCAGGGCAGCGCCAGCGCGTCGCCTGCCCACACCGCGAACCGGTCACGGGCGCGGAGCGCATCGTCCATCGTCGACCCGTCGAGGGGGACGAACGGCACCACGTCGACCACGCCGATGCGGGGGTGCACGCCCCGGTGGGCGCGCAAGTCGAGGTTGGCCATCGCCGCGGCGGCGACGCGCCGGGCGGCATGCTCGACGGCGTCGACAGCCAGGTCCACGTCCACGTCCTGCTTCCGGGCAGCGAGGGTGAGCACGGCCCTGTTGTGGTGGGGATCGTGGTGGAGGTCGATCAGCTCGTCGCCGGCCGCCGCGGCGATGGCGCGCAACGCCGGCGAGTCGGTTCCTTCACTGACGTTGACCACGCACTCGAGCACCGCCCCACGTTCGCGCGCGGCCCATTCGCCCCACGCCGCCGACTGGTGTGCATCGAGCAGCGGAATCCGGTGCTCGATGCACGATGGTCGGCTTCGGGGGGTTCGGCGCGGGGTCAGTTGGCGGATGTCACGGCCAGCCGGCGGCGGCGCAGGATCCGCCGGCGCTCCCGTTCGGAGCAGCCGCCCCACACACCGTGGTCGATGCGGTTGGCCAGCGCGTATTCGAGGCAGGCGATCCGGACCGGGCAGTCGGCGCAGATCCGCCGGGCGATCTCCACGCCGACCCCGTCGCTCGGGAAGAACGTCGAGGGTGGGATCTCGCGGCAACGACCTCGTTGCATCCAGTCAGTGTCCATCGGTCCTCCGTTCCCACCTCTCTACGGAACAGGCGCCCCGATGGTTCCCCAGGATCGCAGAACAGTCCGGCACCAGGTGACGCATCGGACCGATGAGACACCACGCGACCGAAGATCGGCATCAAGTGCGGGAGCGTCCCCCGTCGGGGGACTGGGCGGGCCACCCGGTAGAGTCCGACATCGCTATGTCAGTCGCCTCCGACGCCCCGGACGCCAACGAGCCGCCACGGGGCCACGTCCGTGTGGTCTACCTCGGTCCGGTCGCGCCGCACTGGGAGGTTCACTCCGACTTCGGTGATCGTGCGCTCATCGAGGAATTCCGGGCCCGGGTGCTGGCCCGGCTCGAGCTGCTCCCGCCCCACGACCCGCAGTTCCGCCGCAACCGCGAGCGGGTGGTCCGCGACGCGGAGCGTGAACACCTGCTGCTCGAGTGGGATCTCGGGCTCCCCGACGACGAAGAAGGCTGACGCCACCACCAGACCGGGGCACCATGCGGTGCCGTCCTGCCGCCGGGACGTGAGAGGGTTGGAGACGTGACCGTCGCCGCGCCCGTGGTCGCCGTGGTCATCCGCATCGCCGATGCCGCAGTGCTCGCGATCGCGGCCGCTGCCGCGCTCGCGCTCGTCGTGGCGGTCGTGGCGGCGTGGCGGGCTCGCCGCGCGCAGGTCCGGCGCGTCGCGACGCTGGCGCTCCGGCTCGAGGACACGCCGCCGGCCACCGAGAGCCGTCGCCTCGACAAGAACATGACCCGCCTCGAGCGCGCCGTCGACACCGCGGTGCTCGCTCGGGGCGACGCCACCATCGCCGCGGCCCGCCTCGCTCGCGCCCTCGACGCGGTGGCGCAGGGGATCGTGATCGCCGACGAGGCAGGCCGGACCGTCGTGCAGAACGAGGTCGCCCGGGTCGCCGCCGCCGAGCGGACCCCCGACCGGCCGGTCGGCGCGGTGATCGACGACCTGATCGGCGCCGCCCTCGACGGCCGCACGGGGACCCGCACGATCGAGTTGTTCGGCACCCCGCGCCGCACGTTCGTGATCTCCGCGTCACCGATCGACGACGAGCGGCGGACGATCGGCGCGCTCGCAGTCGTCGACGACATCACCGAGCGGCGGCGGCTCGAGGCGGTCCGCCGCGATTTCGTCGCGAACGTCAGCCACGAGCTGAAGACGCCGGTCGCCGCGCTCAGTGTGCTCGCGGAGACGCTCGTCGCCGAGCACGACCCGGCGGTGATCCGGCGCATCTCGGAGCGCATCGTCGGCGACGCGGCCCGGCTCGCTCGCATGATCGACGACCTGCTCGAGCTCAGCCGCATCGAAGCCGAGCAGGTGCCGGTGCGCGAACCGGTACCCGTCCACCTCGCGGTCGCCGAAGCGGTCGAGCAGGTGCGCCCGGCCGCGGAACAGCGCGGCGTCGACGTCGTCGTCGCCGAGGCGCGCCACTCGTTGACCGTGACCGGCGACCGCCGCCAGATCGTGGCTGCGCTGTTCAACCTCCTGGACAACGCGGTCAAGTACTCGCGTCCAGGCTCGTCCGTCGAGGTGCGCGCCGCGGTGTCGGTCAACGGCGATCGGGTCGCCATCTCGGTGCGGGACGAGGGCGTGGGCATCCCCGAGCACGACCACGACCGGATCTTCGAGCGCTTCTTCCGCGTCGACCGTGGCCAGGGGGAGGTGCCCGGCACCGGCCTCGGCCTGGCGATCGTCCGCCACGTAGCGGACAACCTTGGCGGTGAGGTACGGCTCGACTCGCGCGAAGGCGCGGGCTCGACGTTTACGCTCGTGCTGCCCGCGGGACCGCCGCTGACACCGGGTGCGAAAGCGGGATGAGTACCGCGGGAGGTTGGCGCCCGCTGTCACCACCGCGGCGCTCGATGGCCGGGGCGCTCGTGGTCACACCGTTCACGCGGCTCGCGCGCGTGCATGCGCTGTCGATCGCGACCGACGCGTTCGTCACCGTCTCGCTGGCGGGCACCTTGTTCTTCTCGATCCCGTCAGGCGCGGCACGCGACAAGGTCGCCCTGTACCTACTGTTGACGATGGCGCCGTACGCGGTGATCGCGCCGCTGATCGGACCCGCCATCGACCGCATCCGCGGCGGCCGAAGGTTCATGGTGGTGCTGACGTGCGCGGTCCGCGCGCTCATGTGCCTGTTCATGGTGCAGCACGTTGACGATCTGTTCCTCTTTCCCGCCGCATTCGTGCTGCTCGTGTTCGGGAGGGCGTACGGGATCGCGCGCGCCGCACTCGTCCCGACGGTCGTCGACGACCAGACCGAACTGGTCCGCGTGAACTCGCGGCTGTCGCTTCTTGCCGGGATCATGTCGCTCGTCGCCGGTGGTCCCGCGGCGCTGCTTGTGAAGTTCGGCGGTCCCGAGTACGCGCTCGTGTGCGCGGCGTTGACCGCGGGCGCCGCGGCCGCGCTGGCGACGCGGCTGTCGCCGGCGATCGTGGCCCCGGAGCCGCCCGGCAACGAGGAGGAGATGGAGCTGCGGGGCGCGGGCATCGTCCACGCGGCCGAGGCGATGGGTCTGCTGCGAGGCGTGGTCGGCTTCCTCACGTTCCTGCTCGCCTTCGACCTCAAAGGCGGTGGCAACGACGCGCCGGTTCCGGTGGGGCTGTCCATCGGCCGAGCGGTGCGCGCCGCCGCCCACTTCCCGGCGGTCGGCACCGGTCACCCGCCGACCGCGCCGGCCTGGCACTTCGGCGCGGTCCTCGTCGCCAGCGTGGCGGGAACGTTGCTCGGCGCGCTCGTCGCGCCGCGCCTGCGGCGTGTGGTGAGCGAGGAGCGGATCCTCGTGTCGCTGCTGGTGGTGGTGGCGGTGGCAGCGGCCGCGTGTGCGTTGCAAGGTGGCCTGCTCGGATCCGCGGTCGGCGCGCTCGTCGTCGCCGTCGGGGCCAGCGGCGGGCGGCTGGCGTTCGACTCGATCGTGCAGCGCGACGCGCCGGACGCGAACTTCGGCCGGTCGTTCGCTCGGTTCGAGACACGCTTTCAGCTCTTGTGGGTGGTCGGCGGGTTCCTGCCGGTGATCGTTCCGATCCCGGCGCGGCTCGGCTTCGTCGTCGTCGCCTGCGCGGCCGGGTTCGCCGCGTTCGCGTACCGCACGGCGTGGCGCACGTCGGGCCGTGCCGGTCCCGCGCCGCCGCAGGTCGGTGCGACCCTCTGGCCGTAGCGGTGCCGAGCCGGCCGGGCCTGTGACGGCAAACCCGTCAGTCGTCGGCGGGCAGGTCGATGCGCGCCAGCCACAAGCCGGGCGCGTCGATCTCGGCGGGCGTCGGCAGCTCGCGCTCGGAGATCCAGAGCCGTTCGAGCGCTTCGATGCCGCTGCGCTCAACGACACCGTCGACGAAGCGCGTGGCGCGCTCGTAGTGCGCCCGCGTCAGCTCGAGCCCGAACAGCCGCTCCACGAAGCGGTCGGACGGATCGGCCTCGACCCGCCGGCGGCGCAGCGCTTCGGTGAGCATCCCGTACGAGCGGATCAACCCCTCGCCGATGCGGTCCATGACGTTGTCGACGTAGCCGACGATCACTGCGACGAGCGCATCGAGCTGCGGCAGCAGCTCGCGCTGCGCGGGCGACTGGATGGCGCCGAGCAGCAGCTCAGGGTCACCGAGTAGCTCCGGCAGCTTGTTCAGCGCGGCGGGATCGCCGGCGTCGAGATCACCGAGCCGCGACTCGAACGCGTTCGGGTCCGGTTCGAAGCCTGCGACGTAGCGTTCGAGCAAAGACTGCATCCGCACCCGCACGTGCGGAACCGACAGCACGGCGTGGTGCGTGACCTCGTGCAGGCACACCCACAGCCGTAGGTCGTCCTTCGGCAGGCTCCACTCCTCGCCGAATTCGTCGACGTTGGCCAGCAGCACGAGCAGCTCGTCGCTGGGTGGGCGGGGGATCGGCAGGTCGTACTGACCGAACGAGCGCTTCGCGAGGTGACCGAGCAGCGAGCCGACGGTCATCCCGAGCACGACCGGGCTGAACGCCTGCATGATTCCTCCGAGCATCTTCGCCATCGGATCGCCGATCACTTCGTCGGGTCCGTCTTCCGAGGCGACGGCGCGCATGCCACCGGCGAGGGAACCGGCGAGCGACTCGAACAGGCGACGGTGCGCGTCGAGCGTGCGCTGCATCCACATCGAGCGCGTGACCGGCACGATCGACAGGCCGCGCCCCGTGGTCGACGTGGGCAGCGTGGTCACGTTCGCGACGTGCAGCTCCGCGACTCGCGCGAGCTGCTCGAGCTGGATGCGGTCGAGCGGGTCGACGTTCGGCTCGGACACGCCTTCGGTGGCGATCGAGGTCGCGAGCTGGCGGGCCGCGTCCCAGTTCACCGGGCCCTGCTGCTGCAACATCCGGGCCAGATCCCCGAACAGCGGGATCCCCTTGAACGGATCGTCGCCCTCGGGGCCGAATGGACCGTGATCGCTCACGAGGGCATGGTAGGGCGATGTCGACGATCGTCCTCAGCGGCTCCAACGATGCGTTGGGACGCCGCGTCCGCGCCCTGCTCGACGCCGACGAGACCGTCGATCGGGTCGTGACGGTCGACGGCGACCTGCCCGACCTGAAGGCCCGGCTCGAAGGCGCGACCGCGCTGATCCAGCTTGCCGGCGACGTCGAAGGCACCCGGGCGCTCCTCGATGCGGCCGCGGCGATCGGGACCACCGCCGTCGTGTTGCTGTCGAGCGCGACCGTGTACGGAGCGTGGCCATCGAATCCGGTGCCGCTCACCGAGGACGCGCCGCTGCGCCCGAACGCTGACTTGGAGTTCGCGGTGCGTGCCGCGGAGCGAGAACGCCTCGCCGTCGAGTGGCGCGCCGACCATCCCGGTGTCAGCGTCGCCATCCTGCGCCCCGCGGTGCCGGTGGCCGAAGACGAGAGCGGTTGGCTGGCGCGGGGCCTGCGGGCCGCGGCGGCCGTTCGCCCCGCCGGACCCGATGACCCGCCCGCGCAGTACGTGCACCTCGACGATCTCGCCGCGGCGATCGTGCTCGCGTGGCGGTCCAGGCTCGACGGGCCGTTCAACGTCGCGCCGGACGGATGGATCCCCGGTGAGCAGCTGCGCGCGCTTGCGGGCACGCCGCGGGTGCGGGTGCCTGGTCCGATCGCGCGTGTCCTCACGTGGGCGGGCTGGCACTTCGGCCTCGCACCCGCACCGCCCGGGTTGCTCGCCTACACGATCCACCCGTGGGTTGTTGCCAACGACCGGTTGAAGGCGGCGGGCTGGTCGCCGCAGTCGTCGAACGAGGAGGCGTACGTCGCGGGGCACCGGCCCGCGCCGTGGGCGACGGTGAGCCCCAAGCGCCGCCAGGAGCTCGCGCTGGGCGGGACGGCCGCCGTCGGAGTCGGTGCCGTCGCGGGCGTGGTCGCGCTCGTGCGACGGTTGCAGCGCCGCTCTGCGGGCGGCGTCAGCTCGGGACGCGCTCGCCCAGCGTCGCGGTGAGCGTCTGCTGTTCGCCGTTGCGGATGACGGCGAGCGTCACGACGTCACCTGCGTGGTGACTGCGCAACGCCACCGCGAACGCGGCCATCGACACCGTCTTCGTCTCGTCGATCGCGGCGACCACGTCGCCCTCCTTGAGACCAGCATGCTCGGCCGGACTGTTGTCGACGACCTTGGTGATGCGCGCGCCGCCGTCGGCGTCCGCTCCCTCGATGCCGAGCCAGGCGTGACGCGCCGATCCATTCGCGATGAGGTCCTCTGCGATCGCGCGGACGATGTCGATCGGCGCGGCGAACCCCAAGCCGCGCGTGTCGTCAGCCTCGGCAACGTCGAGGGTTATCCCGATCAGCACGCCGTGGCCGTCGCACAACGCTCCACCGGATGAGCCCTCCGCTGCGGCGGCGTCGGTCTCGATCATGTCGTGCAAAGCGCCTCCGGTGGTGCGCGCGACGCGCTTGCCGAGCGCGCTGATCACGCCGGCGGTCACCGACGGCCCACCCGAACTGCCGATGGGCGCGCCCACCGACACCGCGGTCTGGCCGACCTGCAGGTCGATCGCCGAACCGAGCACGGCGACGGGCAGGTCGACCGCCTCGACCTTCAGCACCGCAACGCCGGTCGACTCGTCGATACCGGTGACAGATCCGCTGAACGCGCGCCCGTCGAACAGCGTCACCTCCACAGTCTTCGCGTTGCGCAGTAGTTCCGCGTCGGTGACCAAGTAGCCGTCGTTGCGGAACAGGACGCCGGAGCCGGTCGTGACGCCCGCGCCGCTCGTGACCTCGACCCGCACGATCGCCGGCGCGATCGACTTCGTGACCCCGACCGCGCCGGGCGTAGCCGCGGTCAGCTCCGCGACCGTGCGCAGCGGCTCGCGTTCGACGACGGGGATCTTCTCGACCACCTTGCCGTGGAGGCCACCCGCGACCGCCACCACGCCGAGTGAGAGCGCGGCTCCGACGAGACCGGCGAGCACGGCCACGCCCCATGGACCACCGCCACGCCGGCCGTCCGCCCCTGCTGAGATCCCGGTGCCGGCGAGATCGGCAGGCGCGAACGGTCCCGTGAGCGGCCCGAGCTCCGACGGGTGGCGCCACAGGCGGTCGTCGGGTGGCAGCGGCGGGCCGCCGACGGGCGCGTCGTCCTCGCGATCGTCGTCCGAAGGCACCCGAAAACGATAGTGACGAGGCTCGGAAGAGGGGCCGCGGCCCCCCTCACCTACCATTGGCAACCATGCAGCCACCGAGGTCGGGCGACGAGTGGTTGGGGCTGGCCCGCGGTCCACTGCCGGTCGGCCGCGCCGCGGACTGGGCGGTCCGTCCCGACTGTGGCGCGGTCGTGCTGTTCAGCGGGACCGCGCGCGACCACGCGCCGGGCCGTCCCGGCGTCCGTGCGCTCGAGTACGAGGCGTACGAGGAGCAGGTGGTGCCTCGCCTGCAGACGGTCGCCGGTGAGGCGCGGGCTCGGTGGCCCGCCATCGGTCGTGTCGTGCTGCTGCACCGCGTAGGGGATGTGCCGATCGGCGAGTCGTCGGTGGTCGTCGTGGTGTCCGCGCCGCACCGTGCGGAGGCCTTCGCCGCGGCGCGCTTCTGCATCGACGCGCTGAAGGCGTCAGTCCCGATCTGGAAGCACGAGGTGTGGGACGGCGGTGAGGACTGGGGATCCGACGCGCAGACGCTCGTCGACGCGCGTGATGTCGGGACGCGGGACGCCGGCGTGGCCGGCGAGGAGATCGAGGTTCGATAACAGATGGGTGTGCTGCTGTTCCTGCTCGTCCCGTTGGTGGTGATCGTGATCGGGTCGATGGTGCTGACACTGCTCAGCCGCAAGCCACAGAGCATGCGGTCCAGCATGGAGTCGTTCCAGCGCGAGATGCAGGCGCTCGCACCCGACTCCGACCCGCGGAAGCGGAGCTAGCGCTGGCTCGCGACCTCGCGATCGACCTCGGTACGGCGAACACGCTCGTGTACGAGCGTGGGCGGGGCATCGTGTTGAACGAGCCGTCCGTCATCGCGCTGAACAGTCGCACCGGTGACGTGCTCGCCATGGGCCACGAGGCGTGGCAGATGATCGGCCGGACGCCCGGCTACATCATCGCGGTGCGGCCGCTGCGAGGAGGTGCCATCACCGACTTCGACATCACGCAGCGCATGATCCGGCTGCTACTGCAGCGCGTCGGCGTCAACCGCTTCAACCGCCCGCGGGTCGTGATCTGCGTGCCGTCCGCGATCACCGAGGTCGAGCGGCGCGCGGTCACCGAGGCGGCACGCCGCGCCGGTGCCGCCGACGCGCAGTTGATCGAACAGCCGATGGCTGCCGCGATCGGCGCTGGGCTTCCGATCCACGAGCCGGTCGGCAACATGGTCATCGACATCGGCGGCGGCACGTCAGAGACCGCGCTCATCTCGCTCGGCGGCATCGTCGCGCTCCAGGCGGTTCGGGTTGGATCATTCGACATCGACAACGCGATCCAGACGTACGTGCGGCGCGAGTACGGCATCGCTGTCGGGGAGCGCACCGCGGAAGAGATCAAGATGGCGATCGGCTCGGCGTACCCGACCCTCGACGAGTTCAAGGCGGAGGTTCGGGGACGCGACCTGATGAGCGGGTTGCCGAAGACGGTGATCCTGTCCCCGGAAGAGGTGCGCGAGGCGATCGACGAACAGATCGCGGCGGTGATCGATTCGGTGATCGCCTGCCTCGGCCAGGCGCCCCCCGAGCTCGCGCAGGACCTCATCGTGCGGGGCATGTACCTCGTCGGCGGCGGGGGGATGCTCCGAGGCTTCGACCTGCGCATCGCGGAGGAGACTGAGATCCCCGTGCACTTGGTCGACGCCCCGCTCGAGTGCGTGGTGCTCGGCGCCGGCAAGGTGATCGAGAACTACGACCGCCTGAAGGTGATGTTCATGGGCGCCCGTCGCTGACGCTTTCGGGTGGTTCCCAGGCGAGCGGCAGGAGGTCGGCGGGTGCGGTGGCGACCCGGAGCCCCTCGCGGTCGGTGAGCCACGCCCGGTTGCGGGCGTGCAGCTCGTCGCTCGCGTCGTAGCGGTTGAGGAATACGGCGACGTCGTTACCCGTGAAGGCGGCTACCGAGAGCCGCACCGCGTTGATCGTGCCGAGCCCGGCGTCGGCGACCACCACGACGAGGTCAGGATCGAGCGCGGCGCACAGGTCGACCGAGTCGCCATCGGACGCGATCGGCGAGCGCGGTCCGCCGACGGTCTCGACCCAGCCGATGGCGGGCTCGGGCACAGGCCAGCACAGCTCGGCGACGAGGTCCGCGATCGTGAATGGCTCCCTGCCGAGCACGTCCGCGGCCATGGGCGGCGCCATCGGTACCGGGTACCAGCGGTGCCGAGGGCACACCTCGTTCGCGTGCTCGCCCGTTGCTGCGGCCAACACGTCGGCGTCGGTCGGTCCAGTCGCGGCCGGATCGAAGGACTGCACCGGCTTGCGCGCCGAGACCGTGATCCCGTTCGACCGCAACAGCGAGAGCACCGCGGCGCCGGTCCAGGTCTTGCCGACATCGGTGGCGGTACCGGCGCAGACCACGATCTTCACTGGAACGTCACCGTTGCGTCACAGGCCGGCGAGCGCCTTCGCCAGCCGGTCGATGTCGTCGTCGCTGTGTGCCGCCGACAGCGCCACCCGGAGCCGTGACGTGCCCGCCGGCACGGTGGGCGGACGGATCGCAGGTACGAGCAGCCCGTGGTCGTCGAGCAGCGAGGCCGACGCGTCGAGCGCTCGCTGCTCGTCGCCGAGCACGATCGGCACGATGGGTGACGGGTGCTGTGGCGCGACCTGGTCGATCGCGCCGCGCAGCCGTTCGATCAGAGACGCTCCCTCGCTGCCGCGCAGCACCTGGAGCGCGGCGAGGGCGGCGGCCGTGTCGGCGGGCGTCGGCGCGGTGGTGAAGATGAACGGCCGGGCCGCGTTGACCAGCAGGTCGATGAACGGTCGCGGCCCCGCCACGAACCCGCCGAGCGCGCCGAGCATCTTCGACAGCGTCCCCACCCGGAGCACGGTGATCTCGTCCGCGGCGCCGTCGGGCAGCTTCGGACCGAGCACTGCGTGCGCCTCGTCGAGCACGAGCATGGCGCCGTGCCGCGCGCACAGCTCGACGAGAGCGCCGACCGGGGCGACGTCGCCGTCCATCGAGAACACGGTGTCGGTGACGACGATGGCGCCGCCGTGGTGGTCGCGCAGCAGCGCGGCGACGTGGTCGACATCGGCGTGGCGGGCGACGGTGACGCGAGCGCGGCTCAGCCGGCACCCGTCGATGATCGACGCGTGGTTCAGCTCGTCGCTGATGATCAGCACGTCGTCGGTGCCGAAGGTCGACAGCACGCCGAGGTTCGCGGCGAAGCCGGTAGGGAACAGCAGCGCGGCCTCGGCGTTCTTCCACGCCGCGAGCTCATGTTCGAGGTCGCGGTGCAGCGGCCGGCCGCCGACGATCAACCGGGCCGAGCCCGATCCGGTGCCGAAGTGGTCGATCGCGTCGTGCGCGGCTGCGACGACCGCCGGATGCTGGGTGAGGCCCAGGTAGTCGTTCGACGCGAACGACACGATCGTGCGGCCGTCGTCGAGCGCGAAGCGCGGGCCGCCGCCGTCGAGCGTGCGGATCGACCGCCACCGCCCGGCGCCGGCGATCGCCGCGTTGCGGGCCGCCACCCGGCCCGGCCACGGGTTCACCCACACACCTCGCCGATGGCCGCCGCCACGGTGTCGACGATCCGCTCGACCTCGTCGGCGGTGACCGTCAACGGCGGCATGATCACGATCACGTCGCCGAGCGGGCGGATCAGCACCCCACGGCGCACGCACGCGGCCGACACTCGGCGTCCCCACCGCAGCCGGTCCGACGGCGGGTCGAGCTCGATGCCGGTCATCAGCCCGCGCTGGCGAACCTCGCGCACCGCGGGCGACGGCGCCACCCGCGCCGAGAGCAACCGGTCGAGCTGGCCCGCGCGCGCCTTCACGTTGGCGAGCACGTCCCACTCGTCGATCAGCTCAAGGTGCCGGCGCGCCACTGCCGCGGCCAGCGCGTTCCCGCCGAACGAATGGCCGTGGTACAGCGTCCGTTCGGAGAGATCTTCGCCGAGGAACGCGCGGTACACGCGATCGCTGGCGACGGTGACCGACATCGGCAGGTAGCCGCCGGTCAGGCCCTTGCCGAGGCACAGCACGTCGGGTCGGACATCGCACTGCTCGACCGCGAAGAGCGTGCCGGTGCGGCCGAAGCCGGTGGCGACCTCGTCGCAGACGAGCAGCACCTTGTGGCGCGCACACGCGTCCGCGATCGAGCGGACGAACTCCGGCGAGTTCAGCACCATGCCGGCCGCGCCCTGCACGAGCGGCTCGACGACGACCGCGGCGAGCGACGATGCCCGCGCCGCAATCAACGCTTCGGCTTCGCCGGCGTCGCCGCTCGGTGCGCGCAGGACCGGGAAGCGCAACGGGTCGAACACCGTCGTGCCGAAGCCGCCGTCGCCGACCGACAGCGACCCGAGCGTGTCGCCGTGGTACGCGCCGCCGAACGCGAGATACGTCGTGCGGTCGAACACTCCCTGGTTGGTCCAGTACTGAAACGCGATCTTCAAGCCCTGCTCGACGGCGGCGGCGCCGTCGGAGGCGAACAGGAAGTGCGGGTGGTCCACCGGCACCACCGCGGCGAGCGCTTCGGCGAGCTCGATCGTGGCGCGGTTGCCGTTGCCGAGCAGCGTCGAGTGCGCGATGCGGTCGAGTTGGGCGCGCAGCGCCTCGTCGAGCTCGGGCACGCGATGGCCGAGCGTCGTCACCCACAGCGACGAGATCGCGTCGAGATAGCGGCGACCATCGACGTCGATCAGCTCGCGGCCCTCACCGTGGTCGACGACGATCGGCGCGTTGTCCGCATAGCACGACATCTGTGTGAAGCCGTGCCAAACGACGGCGGCGTCGCGTTCGACCCAGCTCGCGTGCGTGTCAGCCATCCGACACGAACCTAATCGTCGGACCGGGTCAGCTCCTCAGCGGCCTGGCGCACCTGCCAGTCCCGGTCGTCGCGGGCGCGGGCGAGCGCGGCGTCGACCTCGGCCCCTTCGAACGGGGCGAGCGCGAGCACGGCCCGCCGGCGGATCGCCGGCTTGTCGCGTGTCGCGGCGAGGATCGCCGGCAGTCCCCGCTCGTCGCCGATCGAACCCAACGCGGCCACCGCGGCCTCGCGCACGAGCGGATCGTCGTGGCTGCCGGCGAGAGCGGCGAGGCGGGCGACCGCGGCAACCCCGCCGGTGACCTCGCCGGCGGCCCATGACGCCACCTCGACCACCCGGTTGTCGCCGTCGTCGAGCAGCCCCAGCACCACGGCAGCCGCGCCGGGCGGGTCGGACGCGGCGGCGACCTCGGCCGCCCGCCGGCGCACCGCGGGGTCGGGGTCGGCGGCGGCCACCGCGACGTCGGTGCCGCTCAGCGCGCCGGCTCGGGCGAGCGCCCCGAGCGCCGTCGCCCGCACCCGGCCGTCCGGGTCGCCCAGCGCGGTGCGCACGAAGGCGACGTCGCCGGCGTGGCCGGCGAGGGCCACGGCTCGGCGCCGGGCGACGTGCTCGGGCAGTTCACGCGAAGCGGGCATCGAGGTCGATTGCAGCACTCAAGTGGCCGGAACGCAGGTCCGATGACTCAGGCGACCCGCAGGAGGAGCAACCCGTGTCACACATCGTCATCTATCGGGGGAGCGACGGTCAGCCCGGGTATCACGAAGCCGAGGATCTCGGCGCGGCGATCAGCTACGTCGAGCACCTCCGCAACGACGAGGGTGTCGAAGCCGCCCGCATCTGCCGGATGGAGGAGGTGCGCTTCGAGTTCCGGCCGTACTACCGGGTGTCGCTCGGCGCCGCCGCGGACCGCGTCCCACCGGCAGGACTGGCCGCGCCCGCCGAGCAGCCAGCCCCCGCGATGGCCGCGCCCGCCCCGCCGGTGCCGCCCCCGCCCCCCGCGGGCGACGACGTCGACGTGATGTGGAACGCGGGCGCCACCACTGAGCCCGCCGAGCCGGCGCCCGTGGCGGAGCCCGAGCCGGCCGGCACCACCCCGCGCCGCGGCCTGTTCGGCCGCTGACGACCGGATCCGTCCACCCAGCGAGCCGGCCGCCGCCCCGGGATCCCAGCGCCCGGTGCGGCAGGCCGCCCGCAGCGAGCGGTCCACGCTCATTGCAGCGCGGCTCGGAGCGCGGTCAGCAGCAGCACCCCGGCGAGCAGCACGACCAGCGCGACGAAGGCGCCGACACATGCGAGCAGTCCCACGAGGACCGCGACGGCCCGCACCTGCGCCCACCACGACGGCTCCTCCACCGCGGCAGGTGGCGCCACGATCCGCGTCGACGCGACCGGTCGTGCGGGTGCCGGGGTCCGCGCCGGCGCGGTGGCGCCGGCGCGCACCGGTTCGGGGTCCTTCGTGGCAGGCTGTTGCTCCTCGCGCATCACCACTCGTGCTGCGATCGCGAGGGTTGCGCCCACGACCACGAGACCGATGACGAACGTGAACACGCCGACCTCGATGGTATCGGGGCGTCTCTCCGAGCCTTCCGACGCGACCACGAGGCATCCGGGTCGCTGGCTGCGCCGCTGGTGGTGGCTGGTCGTGGCCGTCTCCGTGACGTCGGTGCTCACCACCGTGTTCGTCGTGTCGCTGCTGCTGCACGTGCCGTACGTGATCGAAGGCCCCGGATCGGTCGAGCCGGTGCAGCCGCTGGTGTCGGTGCCGGCCGGTCACGACTTCCCGACCGAAGACCGCATCAACCTCGTGACCGTCACCGTCGACACCGACGTGACCCTGTTCGAGAAGGTGGTCGCCGACCGCTCCTCGGACAAGCACGTCGTGCCCGCGCAGGAGGTGCTCGCCGGCCAGACCCGCGAGGAGAACGACCGGCTCAACGAGGTGCTCATGCGCCAGTCGAAGGACGCGGCGGTGCTCGTGGCGCTCAGCCGGCTCGGCTACCACGTCACGCCGACGCAGACCGGCGCGCTGATCGATTCGATCGAGCACGGCGCGCCCGCGGACGGTGTTGTGCAGGTGGGCGACACGATCGTCGCCGTCGACGGCCAGCCGATCGCGAGCCGCGACGCGCTCATCGCCGCGCTCGCTGCCCGCAAGCCCGGCGACCGGGTGACCTTCACCGTGCAGGAACCGGCGGGCGCGAGCCGCGACGTGGCGGTGACGCTCGCCGAGCACCCGGACAAGCCCGGCACCGGGTTCTTCGGTGTCGGCGTCGAGGACCGTCTCGACTACCCGTCGCTGCCGTTCGACGTCTCGATCGACTCGCAGCGCATCGGCGGGCCGAGCGCGGGGCTCGCGTTCACGCTCGGGCTGCTCGACGAGCTGACACCGGGCGACCTGACCGGCGGCAAGGAGATCGCGGCGACCGGAACGATCGCCGCGGACGGCACCGTCGGTCAGATCGGCGGCATCGAGCAGAAGGTGATCACCGTGCACCGGGCCGGCATCCGCTACTTCCTGGTGCCGGTCGAGGATGCGCCGGAGGCGATGCGCGCCGCGCCGAGCGACCTCACGATCGTGCCGGTCCACACATTGAGCGACGCGTTGCAATTCCTCACCACGCTCGGCGGCAGCGGCCTGCCCCCGCCCGTGGCGGCCGGCGGCTGAGCCCCGCCGCGCCCGGCCGGGGCCGGGCGAGCGCGAGGCGGGAGCGCTCCATGCTGCCGGGTGGGGCAGAATTCGGTCACTTCAGCTCCACTCGTGCCGATGCAGCAAGCGATGACCTCTCGAGCTGGGCTCGCCACCAGGGCGGGCGAGTCGGTGCGGCGCGCACCATGACGACCGCCGGCGCGCAGCTGCAGTTCGGGGCGGAGTTCGCCCTGTTCCTGGTCGCGCTCGCCGGCTTGTCGTTCATGCTCCTGCGGGTCGAGTTGCTCGTCGACGGCCCGATGTTCCGTCTGGCCCTCGGCTCCGGGCTCGCCGCGCTCGCGGCCGGCGCGTTCCTTCACGGGTCGCTGCTGGTTGACGACCCGAACGACGCGGGCCTGTTCGCGCTGCGCATCGCCGGTGTCGCGTTGGTCACCCTTGTGCCGATCCGATGGCGGGCCGGCACGACGAGCCGGCTCGCGATGTGGACCGCGGTCGTCGCGTTGCTCGCGTCGGAGGTCGCGCTCCGCACCGACCACGACGTTGCGGGCGACTGGCTGCGCTCCGCCGGCGCGCTCGGCCTCGGCATAGCGTTCCTCGTCGCGGCCCGCCGGTCGATCCCGACGCGGATCGCGGCGAGCTCCGCGGCGATCCTGCTCGCGGTCGTGCTCGCCGTCGCGCTCGCGCTGTCGGTCGTCATCTCCAACAACGTTGAGGACCAGGCGATCCGCCGCTTCGCCGGCGAGGCGAACGCTGAAGCCAACGTCATGAAGGCGCAGCCGGTGTTCGCGCTCGCGGACGTGAACCTCGCCGCTTCCGCGTTACCGACCGAGACCGGCGTCGCATCCGCGATCGCGACGCTGCGCGACCCGAACACGTCCGATGAAGCTCGGGCCAGCGCCACGAACCTGCTGTCGACCGCGCTCGACCTGACCGTCGGCCTGCTGACGAAGAACGACCCGCACATCGGCCCCGCGGTACTGGTCGGCATCGACGGCTCCGTCATCGCGACGAACACCGGCATCAGCCCTGCCGAGGCTGTGCAGCTCGCCGGCTCCGAAGTCGTGACGCAGACCCGCGTGTCGCAGAACCCGTTCGCGTCGATCGTCGTCACGCCCGCGCCCGACGCTCACGCCTACGCGGTGGCAGCGTCGCCGGTGGTCTCGGAGGGTCAGCCGGTCGGCGTCATCGTGGTCGGCGCGCGCGTCGACGACAACTACCTGCTCGAGCGGCTCGGGCTCACGAGCAACGACGTCGCCGGCTACGGCCTCACGCTCGCGACCCGCGACGCGGTCGTCGCTCGCGGCGGTGATCAGCCGACGGACGCGGCCGCGCTCGAGGTGGCCCGCCGCGTCCTCGACGGCGCGCCGTCCGCGAGCCTCAACAAGGATGGCCGGCTCCTTGCGGCGCGCCCGGTGGTGCCCGCCGATCGCCCGGTGGCGGCGACGATCGTGTCGGTGCCGGTGTCGTTCGTCGCGAGCACTCGCGAGGATCTGTTCCGGGTCCTGTTCTTCGTCGCGCTCGGCTCCGCGCTCGTCGCGCTCGTGCTCGCGTCGGTGGTCGGCGAGCGCATCGGGTTCGCGCTGCGCCGGCTCACCGCCGCGGCCGCTCAGCTCCAGGCCGGCGACCTGCACGCGAGCGCGGAGTTGCGCAGCGACGACGAGCTCGGCGTGCTGTCGAGCACCTTCGACGAGATGACCAGCTCGATCCGCACGATGACCGCGGACCTCCGCAAGGCGGCGAGCGACGAGGCCGAGCTGCGAGGACGGTTGCAGACCGTGGTTGCTGGCATGGCCGATGCGCTGGTCGCGGTGGACGAGCGCGGCGACATCACCGACTTCAACACCGCCGCCGAACGCCTGTGCCTGGTGCCGGCCCGCAAGGCGATCGGCCGGCCGGTCGGTCAGATCCTCCAGATGTTCGACGCGGACGGCAGCTCGCTCACGCCGCGGGTGAGCCGGCCCGTGCTCGACGGGTGGAGCGAATCCGCCACCCTGGTGCAAGCGGGCGGGACCGAGATCCCGGTCGCGGTGTCGGCGGGTACCCTGCGAGGGGTCGACAATCAGGTGGTCGGCGCCGTTTTCCTGCTGCGCGACATGCGTCGTGAGCAGGAGGTCGAGCGGATGAAGACCGAGTTCCTCTCCAACATCAGCCATGAGCTGCGCACGCCGCTCACCCCGATCAAGGGTTACGCGGGGGTGCTGCGCAACCGGAAGGTGGGCGAGGAGCGGGTCAAGGAATTCGCGGCCGAGATCGAAGCGGGTGTCAACCAGCTTGAACGTGTCGTCGACCAGCTCGTCAACTTCGCCACGATGGCCGCCGGCCGTCTCGACCTGCGCACCGAGCCGGTGAAGATCCGCGATCTGCTCGACGCGGTCATCGAGCGGTGGCAGCCTCGCGTCGAAGGCACCCACGAGCTGCGGCGCAAGGTGGCGCGCGGCGTGCCCGCGCTCGTCGCCGATCGTCGCTACCTCGAGCAGTCGCTCGACGAGCTCGTCGACAACGCAGTGAAGTACTCCCCGTCGGGTGGCAGGGTGCTGCTCACCGCGACGGTGAGCAGCAACGGTCGTGGTGACGTCGTTCGGCTCGGTGTCGCCGACGAGGGTGTCGGTATCCCTCCGGAGCGGCTGGACTCGATCTATGAGGACTTCGCACAAGGTGACGCGTCCGCGACCCGCCGCTTCGGCGGGCTCGGACTCGGGCTCGCCCTGGTGAGCCGCATCGTGCGCGCCCACGGCGGCGAGCTCGAATGCACGTCGACACCCGGCAAGGGAACCCAGTTCACGATCACCCTTCCGGTGCGATCGCAAGCGGAGAGCAGCGCATGATCGCGCTGACGATGCGCCCGGCCACGATCCGCATCGCGACCGCGGCGGTGGCGTTCGTGGTCATCGCCGGTTTGGTCGCGGCCGTCACCTACGACCGCGGTGTCCCGATCGGCGACGCGCGCCTGCACACCGAAGGCGTCGCGAACGTGCTTTCGCCCGACGGGCGGCTCCGGGTGGTGCGAGGGACGGTGGGTTTGCACACCGGCGACATCGTCGAAGCCGTCCAGGGCGGCATGACGATCGATCTTCCCGACGGTTCCACCGTCGAGGGGCGGCCGGCGGTGGTAGCGCAGGAGACCCAGAACACGCGTGTGCGGATCGCCCGGCCGGTGGAGCTGCTCGCCGGTGACCTGCTCCTCATCGCGAGCAAGGGCGCGGAGGTGGACGCGGGCGGCAACCTCGTCTCGCTCGAGCGCGCCGCCGACGGCATCAACGCGGCCAGGTTGTCGCGCGCCTTGGTGGTCGTCGCCGCGGTCTATCGGGGACAGTTGACACTCGACTCCGCCGGGCAGAACCGCACGATCACGTCGCTACGGCAGCTCGAGGTGACCGCGCTCGGCCGGCCGTCGAGCGATCTGCGGCCGATCGACGTGCACGACAGCGACCCGTGGGATCGGCGCTTCCTCGGTGAGGCCATGGATCTCACCGCGACACTCAACAGCATCGCCACCAGCTACGCGCCGTCGCTGGCGCGCGGCCAGGGCCGGACGGTCGCGTTCTACCGGAATCTGCTGCCGGCGCTGTCGCAGCAGACCGAGTTCACCCCCGAGCTGGTGACCGGCGCGCGGGCCGCCGATCCGGGCAACACGCTGATCGGCGCGGCGATCGCCACCCTCGGCCGGCGCGGCAGCTTCACCCAGCGCTGGAACGACACGTTCGCCTTCCACGACCAGGGTGCCGGGTGGGGCCTCGTCGCGCTGGACCAGGGGGTGGCGAGCGACCCGCTCCTGCAGACGGTGCGCGCCGCCCTCGACCAGTCGCCGCTGCAGTTCGCCGCCGCGACGACGCCGACGACGACTGTGACCCGGATTCCGGCCGGCGGCGGGACGGTGCCGTCGGGCGGCTCGACCCCCACGACCAACCCCACCTCACCGACCGCCCCACCGACGACATCGCCGCCGCCGGCACCGACGTTGCCGCCAATCACGACACCACCCGTACCGCCGACTGGCTCACCGCTCGTCGACGGGCTGGTGAACGACGTCAACGAGCTGCTGAACGGCCTGCTCGGCCTCGCCGCGAACTGAGTGTCTGTCCGCCATCGTCGCGGACCATCGTCCTACGATCGGGACGATGCCTCCCGAGCGTGAAGCTGAAGGCCGGGCAGCACGCCTCGGTCCCGAATCGATCGCGCGAGCGACCTTCCCGATCAGCCGGCGTGGTTTCGACCAGCAGCGCGTGCGCGCACTGCTCGAAGAGGTCGCCAACGAGCTGCGCGCCGCGCGGGAGCGCGAGTCGGTGCTGCGCACGGAGGTGCAATCGCTCGAGAGCCGCCTGGCCGACGCGTCGGGGCTCGACGAGGATCGACTCACCGCGGTGCTCGGCGAGGAGACCGCTCGGGTGCTCACCACGGCGCGGGCCGCCGCCGCGGAGATCAAGGAGAAGGCATCGGAGAACGCTGCGCGGCTGCTGCGCGAGGCGCAGGAGGAAGCCGCCGCGCTGCGCGAGCAGGCCGAGTCGCTCCTGGCGCGCCGCACCGAGGAGGCCGAGGCCGAAGCGGCACGGATTCGCGACTCGGTGACCGCCGAGGTCGAGCGGCTCGTCGCCGAGGCCAAGGCGGCGGGCGAGGCGGAGATCGAAGCGGCAAAGGCGCGCGGCCGGGAGATGATCGACGAGGCACTGCTGGTCCGCTCCCGCGTGCTCGAAGACCTGGCGCGCAAGCGCAAGGTGGCGCGCGCGCAGGTCGAGCGGTTGCAGGCTGGTCGGGAGCGGCTGCTGGAGTCGTACGCGATCGTGCGCCGCACGCTCGAGGAGGCGACTGCGGAGCTGGACGTCTCGTTGGTCGCGGCGAAGATTGCCGCCGACGACGCGGCGCGGCGGGTCGAGGCCGAGGGCATGCCGACCCCCGCCGAGATGGAGCGCGAGGTGCAAGCCGCGCGCGAGGCGGGGATGCTCACGCCAGAGCCTTCGGAGGAACCGGCCGTGTCCGAGGAGCTGGTGCCGATCGAAGCGCCCGCCGAGTTCGAAGAGGTGCGCCTCGTCGCGCAGGCTCCGCCGCCGGCTCCGGAACCGTCGGCTCCGGAACCGCCGGCTCCGGAACCGCCGGCTACGGAATCCTCGGCGGAGGAACCGGTGGCGCAGGAACCGGCCGAGGAGGCTGCGCCGGAGGCCGCCAGCGATGCGACAGCCGATGCCGCGCCCGCGGAGCAGGCACCGGTCGACGTGGACGACCTGTTCGCCCGCATCCGCGCCGCGCGCGAGGCGGAGGTTGCGCTCGCCCAGCAGGTGCTCGCGGATGGCGACAGTGCGCCGGCCGGCGACAAGGAGCCCCCGCCAGCCGCCGAGGAAGACGCCGAGCCCAACGAGGGCGAGCCGGAGCCGGTCGAGGTCGAGGCCGACGCAGAGCCCGCAGAGGGTCCAGTTGCGGCCGAGCCCGACGACCAGGCGCTGCTCGAGCGCCGTGACGGCATCACCGAGCTCGCCGAGAGACAGTGCGTTCGCAAGCTGAAGCGGGTCCTCGCCGACGAGCAGAACGAGGTGCTCGACCGGCTCCGTCGCAGCCCGAAGACCAAGATCGCCGACCTGTTCCCACCGGCGAGCGAGCACGCGGAGCGGTACGCGAGCGCGATCCGCGCCGAGCTGGTCCAGGTCGCCCGTGCCGGCGGCGGCTTCTATGGCGGCGAACCGGCGAAGACTGACGTGGCTGATCTCGCGCTCGAGCTGGGCCGCGCGCTCACCACGCCGCTGCGCGACCGCATCGACAGCGCGCTTCGGGAAGCGGCCGGTGACGAGGAGGCGGTCGCGGACGGCGTTCGCGCCGCGTACCGCGACTGGAAGACGCATTGGATCCCCAACCAGGCCGCCGACACCGTGCTCGGCGCGTTCAACCGGGGCATGTTCGACGCGTTCGATCCCGACGCGCAGGTGCGATGGCTGGTTGACAACGGCGGTTCACCGTGTCCCGACGCCGAGGACAATGCACTGGCTGGCCTGGTGGCGCGCGGGGAGACGTTCCCCACCGGGCACTGCCATCCACCGGCCCATCCCGGGTGCCGGTGTCTCCTCGTGCCGGCGCGTCACTAGAGTCCTCCGGCGATGCGCGCCGGCGACGACATGCCCCGCGGTGAGCGGCGTCCGCGCCGTATCCGCCGCCCCGGTCGAGGACGCGTCATCCTCGTCATCGTCGCGGTCGCGCTGTTCATCCTCATCACGACGCTGCGCAGCATCGCGAGCTTCTACACCGACTACCTCTGGTTCGATTCGATCCACCAGACCGGCGTGTGGCGTGGCGTGCTCGGGACGAAGATCGGACTCGCTGTTGCGTTCATCGCGATCTTCTTCGTGCTGCTGTGGGTCAACCTGCTCATCGCCGATCGCATCGCGCCGAAGTTCCGGCCAGCCGGGCCCGAGGAGGAGCTCATCGAGCGCTACCACGAGCTCGTCGGTCGCCGGCAGGGCGCGCTGCGGCTCGGGGTCTCGCTGCTGTTCGCGATCATCTCCGGCGCCGGTGCGTCGGGGCAGTGGAACGAGTTCCTCCTGTTCCGCAACCACGTGTCCTTCGGCGTGAAGGATCCGCAGTTCGGCAAGGACGTCGGCTTCTATGTGTTCCAGTTGCCGTTCCTGAGCTGGATCGTCGGGTGGCTGTTCGCCGCGTTCGTGATCGTCTTCATCGTCACCGCGGTGGCGCACTATCTCAACGGCGGGATCCGGGTGCAGACCCCGTTCCAGCGGGTCACCCCGCAGGTCAAGGCGCATCTTTCGGTGCTGCTGGCGGTGCTCGCGCTCATCAAGGCGGCGGGCTACTACCTGCAGCAGTTCTCCCTCGCCACCTCGACCCGCGGCACCGTTGACGGTCCGACGTACACCGACGTGCACGCGCAGCTCCCGGCGATCCGGCTGCTGCTGGTGATCTCGATCTTCTCGATCATCCTGTTCCTCTACAACATCTTCCGGCGCGGCTGGGTGCTGCCGGTCCTGGGTGTCGGGCTGTGGGCTTTCGTCGCCGTCGTCGCCGGCTCGATCGTCCCGGCGTTCATCCAGAAGTTCCGCGTCGAGCCGTCGGAGTCGGCGAAGGAGCGGCCGTACATCGAACGCAACATCGCGGCGACGCGCGCCGCGATGAACCTCGACAACGTCACCGTCAGGGACTTCGCGAACGACAACCAGTTGGACACCGCCGATCTGCTGGCAAACGCGGACACGGTGCGCAACATCCGGCTGTGGGACCCGTCGCCGTCGATCACCCTGAAGACCTACCAGCAGCTCCAGGCTTTGAAGCCCTTCTACAAGATCGACGACGTCGACGTCGACCGGTACACGATCGACGGTCAGATCACCCAGGTGGTCCTGTCGGCCCGCGAGCTGAACACCGGTGGCGTGCCGCAGGCGTCGTGGGAAGGCACGCACCTCGCGTTCACCCACGGATACGGTCTCGTGCTCGCGCCCTCGAACACGCAGACCTCGCAGGGTCAACCCGACTTCAGGATCGAGGACATCCCGGTCGCGAACCGTGCCGGGATCGCGTTCGACCAGCCCGACATCTACTTCGGCGAGCACCTCGACGGGTATGTGATCGTCAACACGAAGCGCGACGAGATCGACTACCAGGACAAGGACGGCAACAACGTCCCGACCACGTACACCGGTCAGGACGGCATCCGAATGAGCTCGTTCATCCGGCGGGCCGCGTTCGCGCTGCGGTTCAGCGACTTCAACCCGCTCGTGTCGAGCAATGTCACCAGCTCGTCACGGATGGTCATCAACCGCGACATCTATGCACGAGTGCAGGCGATCGCACCGTTCCTGAGCTGGGACGCCGACGCCTACCCGGTTGTGCTCGACGGGCGCGTGCAGTGGATCGTCGACGGGTACACGACCACCGACAAGTACCCCTACGCGCAGCGGGCCATCACCGACGGCGGCGGCGGGCTGTCGGGCCGGTTCAACTACGTGCGCAACTCGGTGAAGGCGGTCATCGACGCGTACGACGGCACCATCCGGCTCTACATCGTCGACCACGACGACCCGATCGTGCGCGCCTACCAGAAGGCGTTCCCGCACTTGTTCGTGACCGATGAGCCGTCGCAGGAGCTGGCGGCGCACTTCCGGTACCCGGAGGACCTGTTCCGGGTCCAGACGAACATGTGGGGCCGCTACCACCTCGACAACCCGGATGCCTTCTACACGAACGCGAACGCGTGGACCGTCGCGCCTGATCCTGGTACCCAAATCCAAACCGGCGCCACGGCGACCACGCCGGCGAACACCGACACGCGGGTGCCGCCGTCGCCGAGCGGCCGGATCCCGCCGTACTACGTGCTGCTGAGCCTGCCGGGCGAGACGCAGCAGGGGTTCACCCTGCTGCGACCGTTCGTGCCGACGAACAACACCAACCAGCAGATGACCGCGTTCATGGTCGCCAGGTCCGATCCCGGCCGTTACGGCGAGTTGGTGACCTTCCAGATGCCCAGCAACAACCTGCCGCCTGCGCCCACGCTGGTTGCGAGCACGATGACGTCGGATCCGAACGTCGCGCAGCTCCAAACCCTGCTCGGCGTGCGCGGCGGCGGGTCCGAGGTGCTGTTCGGCAACTTGATCATCGTGCCGATCGAGCAGTCGCTGCTCTACGTGCGGCCGGTGTACGTGCAGACGAGCGGCGAGAACAACCCGCCGCTGCTGCGCAAGGTTGTGGTCGAGTACAAGGGCTCGGTGACCGTGGCCGACTCGCTGCCGCAGGCGTTGCAGCTCTTCAGTGACTTCAAGGACTACCCGGTCAGCCAGCCGCAACAGCCGACCCAGCCGACCCAGCCGACCCAGCCGACCCAGCCCACGCCGACCGTCGACCAGCTCCTGCAGCAGGCGTTGCAGGACTACGCCGATGCTGACGCCGCGCTGCGCAACGGTGACCTCGCGACGTTCAAGGCGAAGGTCGACGACGCTCGTGCGAAGACCGAGCAGGCGAACGCGATCCTCGCCGGCACCCCGCCGGGCGGTGCCACGACGACGACCACGACCGTGCCGCCGTCGACCACCTCGACGAGCGCGCCGTCGGCGTAGCCGTCAGCCGGCGCGATCGGCTGGATGAGCGCGGTGCGGTACTCGTCCGGCGGCACGGGCTGAGGGTCGTTCAGGCAGACCTCCCACGGCGGTCCGGCCCGCGTGAGCTCGCGCTCGCGCATCCACGCGTCGAGCGCGGCGTAGGTCTGGCCGAGCTGGTGGTACGGGCCGGCGTGCACGATGCTCACGACCTCGCCGGCGGGCAGCGACGACGGCTCGGCGTCACCTCCGCCGGCACCGGTGGCGGCGAGGGGAACCCGCCTTCATGCCGAAGGTACCGTCGTCCTCGCGGTGATACCGAACTCTGGCGGACCGGCTGGGCCGACCCCGCGCTTGCCGAGCTACGCAGCCACCGCCGGTAGCGCCACCGCCCATGAGGCCGGCGATCTCGTCGTCGTTCACCGCGGCGAACATGGCCGCCGTCTCCTGCTCCTCGAGCGTGCAGGTGACAGGTGGTTCCGTCGTCATGGGTGGAGCACGCGTCCGAGGCCGGGGCCCGGGCCGGGCCCAAGGTCCGACCGCGCCGGTTGGCCGGGTTCGGGCGCGCTGGTAGGGTGACGCCGCGCCGCGGGGTGGAGCAGTCTGGTAGCTCGTCGGGCTCATAACCCGAAGGTCGCGGGTTCAAATCCCGCCCCCGCCACCAAGAAAGAGCAGGTCAGGGCCGGTGCCGAGGCACCGGCCCTTCCATTTCCTGCGAACTTGTCAAACCGTCGTCAAACGCAAGACTGGCGATGATTGACACACGTTTGCGCATGGCTCGCCGTCGCGGGATGATCAGCATGTGAAGAGCGGTATGCCCGAGACGGTCGAGTTGGCCTCCCGCGCCATCGCGGGCGCCTTGCGTGAGCGCTCGTCGAGGGGTCTCGCGGCCGTCGAGGGGCGATTGCTCCACCTGGCCGAGGCGGAGGCGGATTCGTGGAGCCGGGCGCTCATCGCGCTCGCCGACGCCTGCCGCGCGACTCGTGAGCTCGATGAGCTCCGAGGCCTCGGCGCCCCGTCGCAAGGGCTTGTGCCCGAGTCACTTCCGGCTCGCCTGCTGGCTGAGATCGACCGAGGCGCGCGGGTCGGGAACGCAGACCTCGCCGAGCTGCTGGAAACGGACCAGTGGCAGCTGAGCAGGGCGGGTCGTCGTCTCCGGGAGCTTGGACTAGTGACGCGCTCGCGGATCGGGCGCGTGAACTGCTGGGACCTGACCGAGGCCGGGCGGCGCGAAGTTGATCGTCTACGCGCAACAGGCAAGATCGGCGGACGCCGGTGAGGGCCATGCGCGCCGGTCGAGGTGTCGCTCCGATTTGGATGTCACACCTGGTTCGTAAGGTGGCGCATAGCGGCTCGAAAGACACGGCCCCCGAGGGGGCTCGTCGTAGATTGAGACGTCGCGCGCATGAGGAGTACTAACCGGTGCAAACAGATCGATCGTTGTTCAGCCAGTTGCACGTCTGGCGCGGCTGCTCACGCTCGGTCGCTGGCCCCTCGGTGACATGACGACTTCGGCGCCGACCTCGCAGCGGCGTCCATCTGCCGCTCAGTCGCAAGGGCTCCGCCGGTTTCAGCCGGCGCTCACACTCGGCTACCACCAGGATCTGTACGCGCTAGCTGCTGATCTCGTCGGGCGTGAACTCGACGAGCAGCGGCAGGTGCTGCGGGACGCGGTGGACATCGTTGACAGTCGCCGGATCGAGTTGATCAGTTTGGGCGTCGCCATCGGTGACCTCCAACCGACGATCGCCTACCTCGCTGCCCTTCATCTGCTCCGGGACCTCCTCACCCAAGGTTGGTGCCTCGATCTCGACGACGAGGGCATCCTCCTCGCGCCGCCCGCCACCACCGTCTCGGCAACGGACGATCCTGCAGGTGCCAAGGAACTCCTACGGCAGTCGTTCGCGTTTGCCCGTCAGGCGCAACTCGGCGAACCCGGCACGAGCGCCTTCGTTCGCACGATGGAGAAGCGCGGCGTCGGACGCCTGTTTGCTGACGGAGCGGAATTGGCTGAGCGCCTTTCGAGTGCGCTGCGTGAGCGCGGCACGGTGCACGACGCCATCAGGCCGTCGCTCGAATTGGTGACGCCGGACGCCCGCGACGAGGTCACCGGCCTCCGGCTGCAAGATGTGTGGCGCTACGCGCGCCACTTCTGGTCCATTCCGTATCAGAGCACCCCGGGGCGCAACGTCTTCTACCTTGTCCGAGACGACGCCGGACCGGACAGACCGGTCATCGGCATCGCGGCGTTGGGGAACCCTATCCTCGGCCTGGCTCAGCGCGACGACTTTCTCGGATGGTCTGTCGCCAGCCTCCGTCGGCGGCTTGAGGAGGCCGATGCGAGGCGGAGGCGGCGCATTGTCCAGCACCTCCTCGACGTGTTGGACCGCGATGTCGCGGCGATCTATGCCGACGACCTCGACCTGCCTGAGGTCCCAGACGCGCGAACGGTCGCGCGCCTGCGGTCCATCGAAAAGAGCGCCAGCGACGCGCGTCGCCGTAGCCTTGCCGAAGCAGGCGACGGGCGAACCGACGAATACCACTTGATCCGCGCTGCTCACGATCAGGCGGAGGATGGTGATGCTGACTCCGTCGACTGGAAGTCGGTTGCCCGAACCGACCTCTATCGTCGGAAGCGGGCATCGACGCTGGCCGAACTGCTCCAAGCCTCGATCGCGCTGCGCAGCGTGCTGGCCGAGGGGCCAGGGGCCCTCCTCGAATCGCTCGACACGGCGAAGGGACGATCGGCGGTCGAGAGCGTTCTCCGCCGAATCAAGCAGCGGGCCGTCGCCGAGAACGTGATGGAAATCATCACTTGCGGTGCCGTCCCGCCGTATGGCGACGTGCTCGGCGGAAAGCTGGTCGCCATGCTCCTGGCGACGCCGCGCGTGGTGAGTGACGTGCGTGCCAGATATGAGGGCCGCGTGAGTCTCATCGCGTCCGGCCTCAAGGGCGCCCCCGTACGGCGAGACCCGAACCTTACGGTCTTGACGACCTCGAGCCTCTATTCGGTGGGAAGCAGTCAGTACAACCGCATCCGCATCCCTGGTGACATCGTCGAGGGCAAAGGACAGGTCGCGTACTCACGGGTCGGAACCACCGACAGCTTTGGCACGGTGCACATTGCACCCGATACCGCCGGCGTCCTCGTCGCGCTCGCCCGCCTATCGGACGACAACCGTCGCCTCGTCAACCACCTCTTCGGTGAGGGAGTGAGTCCGAAGCTGCGGGCGCTGCGTTCTGGGCTAGAGGCGCTCGGCCTCGCACCGGACGTGTTCCTCCGTCACCATGCTCCGCGCCTGCTGTACGCAGCTTCGCTCGCTGACAACGCGGACGATGTCCTCTTCGGCATGGCGGCGCGGCCGCGTTACGTCCTGCGCGGCGGACGAGCCGGCGATGGCGTCCGCGCCATCGCGGATTACTGGCGCGAGCGCTGGCTCGAGCCGCGGCTTCGTCGCTCAGATGTGCTCAAGCGCCTTCGCGCAGTCCATCGCGAGTCGTTCATGCTGGGGCGTGAGATCCCGCCTGAGGTTGGTGGCGGTGGCGCGGCATCTGGCCCGCACGCCTGGCTGACAGCCCCGGTGCACGAGCCTGCCCGCAGCTTGCGGGCGCAGGCCTCGGCAAGCGAGTTCGTCGAACGCCTCTACCGCAGCACGAACAGCTATGCCGACCGGCTGAGTGGCGAGCAACTCGAATGGGTCGACGTCGACCTCGGGCTGAACGACCACTTACTCGAGCTCGGCCGCGCCGGAAAGCAAGTCATCGTCACGGGCAACCCGGGTGACGGAAAGACACATTTGATCGAGCGCCTTCGCGAGCGCCTTCAGGACGAGTGCGGCGCACTCGTGCTGACCGACGCGAACATTCACTCCGATGGCGAGTTGCTCACCGCTTGGCGCACCTGCGAGCGGGAGCAGCGGCCCATGGTTCTCGCCATCAACGAGTGGCCGCTGTTCGTCCTCCGCAGGCACCCCGACGCAGCGGGTTTCGCGCCATTGACAGAGGCGCTCCGACAAGTCCAGCAGGCGATGTACTTCGTCGATCCACCCACCGACCCACTCCACGACCGCGTGCGGGTCATCGACCTGAGTCTCCGGAACGTGCTGGCCGAACCGATCGTGCTCGCCGTCATCGAACGGCTGACCCACGACCGCTTCTACGAGGGACTCCCCCCGGACGACCCCGCCCGGCGAAACAGGGACGCGCTACGCCACCCACGTGTGCACAAGCGGCTTGTGCGCGTACTCGAAAGAGTCGCCGCCGAAGGCCATCACGCCACGATGAGGCAACTCGTCGGCTTCATCGCGTACCTGATTACCGGCGGGCGCACACCGGTGGAGCGCCTGGCGCAACCTGGCTCCCACCGATTCCACTACTCGACACTCGCCTACGACCCTGTTGCAGTCGGACCGCTGTTCGATGCCGTGCGGGCGGCGTTCGACCCAGCAGCCGTCACCCATCCGCGCCATGACGCTGACCTATGGCGTGGCACCACTGACAATGCGGGCTGGATCGAGCCAGCCGCCGCGAGCGTCGGTGCGCTCCATCTGCCGCCCCCCGATGCAGACCGGCAGGAGACTTTTCTCGCGATGAAGCGGCGGTTCTACTTCGAGCACGAGCGCGGCGAAGATCTGCTCGATCTCGTCCCGAGCGATGAGGCGACATTCGACAAGCTCGCACGCGAAGGGCAGGCGGGCATCCCGACAGTCGTTCGCGACCTGTTGGTCGCGCTCAACCGGTTCTTCGAGCCGGACTACCCAGACAGCGAGCGTGACCACCTCTACCTGTGGCAGAGCCACCGCTTCGATGTGCGCTCGCCCGAGGCGTTCATGGCCTTGCACAGCCTGGGGCATCAGCAGTTCTCGATCGAGCCGCCGAGGTTCGCTTCGTGGGTCGACGGGTGGCTCCCAGAAGGTCAGCGTCTCCTTCGGTCCTTCGCCCTAGTAGCGCACAGCGACAGCGGCACGCCAGTGGTGCTCACCGTCGACCGCCATCTGTACCTCACGCTCAGCGAGGCGCAACGCGGGCTGGCGCGGGCGAGTTGGTCGCGCAGCGCCACGCGGAAGATCACCCGCTTCGTGGATCGGCTGCACGAACTCGCCGACCAGGCAGCCGACGTGGAAGACGTCCGCATCCGCAACACCGAGACCGACCTCGAGCAGAAGTTCGAAATCCAGCGGAACCCTGCGAGGTACTTGCTGTGAACGAGAGCCCCAAGGAGTTGCTGCAGCGCCTCTATGACGAAGAGTTCGGGCTGCGGCCCACCAACTTCTCGATCAAGCCGGTGCACGTCGCCAACGGCCTAGGCCGTGCGCTGACGGCAAGGTCGTATCGATCTACCGCCCTCGCCTACACGCTGCGGCGGTGGGTGCTGAACCAGAAGAAGGGTCTGCAGGAGGAGCGGCACTCCAACGCCGAGATCCTGGGGAGCTACCCGTCGGCGTTCGCGACTCGGGAGGGCGAGGTGCCCGACCTCGCTGCACTGAGCACCTTGCGGACGCTCGCTCTGGACGTCTTGGGAGCAGACGGCGGTGCGTACGAGGACCCCGACCAGTCCTCGTACACGATGGCGAACGAGCGGTTCATCACGAAAGACCCGTCGGACAACCGCACGGGCCTGTTCCTCGGTCGGCTCCTCACCGCTGGCGGCGACGGCGATGCCGCCGCTCAGATCCGCGCTTTGCTCGCGAGCGAGTCGGATCCGTGGACCACACTCGCACTCCCGCTCTTGTCGCTGGCAGATGCCCGTGACGAGCGACTCGAAGGCGATGCCGCCGCTCTCGCCGCCCGCGCCGACCACCTGTTCTCACAGAACGGGGGCGTTCTCGCTTCTCCCGTCCTTGCCCGCCTGCGAGCGGCTTACGACCGGCTGGCCCGATTCGAGACCCGGTCGGGGTCGAAGCTGAACTCGCTGCGGCGGCTGGTGCTTTTTGGGTGCTTCGTTGTGCATGTCCACATGACGGCCCGCTGGTCCGAGAGCGTCAGCGGCGCGCCCCGCCCGCCAATCCTGCTTGACATGTTCGACGGGACGCGGTTGCCCTTACGGGACGCGTCGCGGGCGACGCTGCGCGCAGCGGGCGACGCGATCGAGGGGCTAATGGTCGCACGCATCAGGTCCGAGTTCTCGGCGGTCACGACCGAGGCCAAGGCCGAGAAGATCATGAACGATGTCGACGTCAGCGACGATTCCCGACGCCGGCTCCGTCGCTCGTACGAGGCGCACCGCCAGGACGGTTCCCTGCCACCACGTGACGCATTGGCAGACGCGTTCTGGGAGACCGGTTTGGCGGAGATCCGCAAAGACGGCGGGCACCCGATCGGGTACCTCACTGAACTCGGTCGCCGTGCCGGATATCTCACCCCATGGGCCAATCAAGGCCGCGGAGGGAAGCTCCAGAAGCGGTATGGCGTCACGTCGGAGTTCCTCGAGACGCTCATCGCGGCAACAGTCGAACCCGAGCGGCCGCTCGACTTCCCCGAGTTCCTCGACGAGCTCCACCGGCAATTCGGGGTCGTCGTGGGACGGCGCCAGGATGACCCGCTGATCAGGGCGAACAACTTGCATGGAGTGCAGTTCGGGACTCCGACCTCGATTTCGGAGGAGGACCTCCGAATGAACGTCGAGGCACTGCGACTCGCCGTCCTCGAGACCGGCTACGCCAAGGCATACGCCGACGGGCAGACAGTGATCACCACCGACCCCCAGAGCCTGGCAACGCTGTGACCGACCGGCGCGAGGACCTCGTCGCTGAACTCCTGGCGACGGAGATTCGGAGTCTCAGCGGCGCCGTCGGCGTCCTCATCCAAGACGTACCGCACCTGGCGCCACTGGCAGTTCTGCAGGCGCTCAAGGTGGCGATGGATGACGGAGTCGATCTGCGGATCGCGTACGTGGCCGAGGGCGGCCAGGCTGCGGCTAACCAGGTGGGCTTCGCCGCCGACGTGTTCAGCCCAGACGTACAGCAGGCGGAGCGGTGGCGAAACGAGAGAGGCCTCGAGGCGACGATCGTGGTCTTGGCCACCGGGGAGGAGGCTCGCCTCTCCTCGCTGCATGACTTCGAACTCATCGGGCCGACGCGCCTCAAGGCGCGCCTGGTCCGCCACGTGCTGAACTCACAGCCCGACATGAACGAAGTGCAGGGGCGCTGGTGGAACCTCCTGCGTACGGACGCCCGGATCTCGTTCACGCAACTTCTCGACTACTACGCCGCCCTCCCCGTCGATCCGGTCGCCTTTACCGGCCAGGCCAGCCGAGAGTTGTATCGGCTGGGGCTCCTTTCCGACCCCGCCATCTTCGACGATCCCAAAGAACCCGCGATTCGCCGCCGGCTCGAGCTCAACCGCGAACTAGTCGGTCGCCTCCAGACGCTGACCGACAAGGACCGCGGCCTCATTGCAAACAACATCACTTCTGAGCAGTCGCCCGAGCGCAAGACCGAGTTGACCAAGACGTTCCGACTTCTACAGCGACTTCGCCGCGGCGAACTCGACGACACGCAGCTCACCGTGTCCGACGCACAGGCGCTTCTTGGTATCCGGCGAGCGCCGACACCGCCGCCCGAGCCGGAGGACCAGCCGTCACCGCCACCGCCTTCAGCCACGCTGACCCTGACGGAGTTGGCCGCGAGCACACTGATCGAGCCCGATGCCAATGCCGACCTTGAAGAGGTCGTCGAAGGAACCGTTTCGCAGCTGAACACGCTGAACGAGCCAAGCCTGCGCCCGCAGCGGATCGATGTCGAGTTGCCGAGCGGCACAACCGTGCAGGGCCAGGCGCGAACCGATGTCGCGAACCTCATGCGGCGCATGGTCAGTGAGGGCCTGTACGGCGCCTGGGTGAAGGCCGAGGGAACGGACGTCGAGGACATGGTCCGGCGTTTTCAGGGCGACGAGCAGGTCGTCGAGCGCTGGACGCGCGCCGACATCGAGGAATACCTCGCGAGCTTCGACCACGATGATGCCCTGGCCATCGCTCAGCTCTTCGATGTCTTCGACGCCCGCCGCAACGAGGTGCTGCACCTGGCACCCATCCTGTGCGCCGAGCCTCTGGCCGCCGCCGCAGCGGGACGCTCTCGGGAGAAGCTGCTCGCCTATATCGACGCGTACAAGGCGCTAACCGAGCGCCTCTCTACGAGCTACGGAGCACTGTTCGCCGAATACGGCCCCGACGTGGACGGCCTGCTCGCGAAGTTCTTGACCCTTGACGTCGTCGTGTTCGGTGCAACACCCACGTCAACCTTCGCCGTGGTTACGCCCCTGCATCCGCTATACCTCTGGCACTACGCCGAGTACTGCCGCGTCGTGGCAGAACAGCGCGACCGGTTGTCGGATCGCGACCGCAGGCTGGTCTTCGATGCGGCGAAGCGCCTCCCGAACTTCCTCACTGCGTTGTGCCTTCCGCCCGTGACCAGCGACGCCACGCTCACGTTGCCGCAGATCGGGACCTTGGGCCCGCTGCCGTACTTCGGCGCGACGGCCGAACGGAACGTCGGCGACGACGGCATCACAGCAGTATCGGGCCTCGTCCGCGCCTTTCTCGAGACGCACCCGCCAGCCCGCTTTGGGCTCCGCCTAACGCTCGTCGACCCGCCGGACGCGGGCGCGTACTTGTCGCTTGTAGCGGACCTCGCCGAGCGCGAGGAAGCTACGGGAGCACATGTCACCGTGCTCCGCCACCCCAGCGACAAGGTCGGGACCGAACTGCGCCTCACCGCCGACGAGGAGGACCGGGTGGCCCGCGTCTTCCGGGCAACGACGCCGGGACGGCCGTTCAGCTTCGATGTTCGGCCGTTGAAGGCAGGCTCGCTGTCACTCCCAGCGGGCCACGTCGCCCATGTGCTCGTTGCATTCGATCAGACGCCCGGCCGCCAGAACCGCGCGGCCACCGTGGAGCACCCAATCCAACCCCTCGCGATGCCGCAGCGGCTCCAGTACCGGGCGCAGGCAAAGACCGTGGAACTTGTGCCAGCACCGGGCGGCGTGTTCGCCGCGTATTTCCAGGTCGCCCAATTCCTCGCGAAGAGTCCCCCGGCGTCGTACTTCTCGATCCATCAGAACGAGGAACTGAGACACGAGTTCGCCGAACTTGCGAAGTCGGTCGAGTGGCTCGTCGTGGCCGACCGCCACGTCGACCGCGATCTCGATGCGGGCGAGTTGCGCGTCTACACCGGGCGAGAAGGAGAGCGAGAGCTGGCGGCATTCGCGGCGACCTCCGACCCGTTCCGCCGGTCCCTCCGAGAGGTCGCACGCCAATACAACACCGCGATCACTGACGTCGAACTCGACGAGTTGCTGCACGAGCTCACCGACCTGCTCGACATGGGCGTGCTCGCGATGCGCCCCGGCGTCGACGGCAAGGTAAACCACGCCCACATCAAGGGCCTTCTCGGCATGCTGATCGCCGCCCGGTGGTATCGCAAGACGTGCCCAGAAGGGCGTTGGCGGATGCTGGTCAGTCTCGACGACCCGACGGCGCGTCGGTGGTTGCACCTCCGGGACGACGCGCAGCGAGCGGACCTCCTGGGGATCGAGCACGGTGAGGACTTCTGCGCGCTGACGATCTTTGAGGTCAAGGCGATGCAAAGCACTTCGAGCGAGTACCAGGTTGTGGACGGGGTGGCTCAGGGCCCCGCGATCCAGCAGCTGCTCAGCACTCGCCGGCTGCTTGCCGAAGTCTTCACCGGGGACCGTACGGACGAGGTGATCACGACGCCTGCCCGGCGCGAGATCCTCCGTGAGCACGTCTTTCGCGAGCTCACCAAGGTTCGGTACTCGCCCGACGATCGCAAACGTTGGGTCAGCGTTGCGGAGCGGCTGTTCGCCGGCACGATGGACGCGACGACGCTGCACGCCCACCTCGTCGAGGTCCACCTCGGAGTCGATCCCGCATCGCTGCCTCCGGAGCGCGTCCTCCAAGCAGAGGACGGCCCCTTGATGGTCCCGATCGCCATCACGAATCTCAACGAGCAGGAGGTCGACGCCCTTCGGTCCGTAGAACCAGTGCTGCCGTCAGAGGAGTCCGAAGGCGAACACCCAGCGGAAGGCGGATGGCCACCGGAGCGAGCGCCGGCCGCTCCTGAAGGACCCGAGGCCGCAGCGGCCGAGCCCGAGAGGGCAGAGCCACCGGACTCGTCCCCGAGGCCTCGGGCGTACCTGGGCGATGCGCCGGGGACCTACGGGAAGCCGCTCGAGGTGTGGTTCGACCCGCAGCGTCCTGACCGACCGCTCCCGAATCCCCACGTCGCCATCACGGGAGAGACCGGCAGCGGCAAGACCCAGGCGACCAAGGCGCTGCTACACGAGCTACTGCCGCTTGGCCTTCCGGTCCTCATTCTCGACTTCAAGGACGACTACTCGCAGGTGGACTACGTGGAGGCGGAGGGCTTCCGCCTGTATGACGCGAGCTTCGGTGGGATGCCGTTCAATCCGATGAACCCGCCCGTTGACCCGCGCTCAGGGCGCGTCGCGCCGATCAACCACATACACCAACTCTCCGACATCCTGAAGCGGATCTACCGGCTTGGCGACCAACAGGCGTTCCACCTCCGTGAAGCAATGAAGGAGACGTACGAGATCCAAGGGGTCAGTACCCGGCCCTTCGTCCCGGAGGACGGCCAGGTGTACCTTCCGTTCGAGGCGATCCGCGACGTCCTTGAGCGCGAGGGCCACGACGCCCTGCTCGGGCGCCTCTCACCGATCTTCGACCTCGGGCTGTTCGCGAACTCCGAGGAGACGACGGCTCTCGTCGACCTGCTGCGTGAGCCGGCCGTAATCCGACTAAGTCAGCTACCAGGCGACGAGGTGAAGAACGCGGTCGCCGAGTTCTTGTTGATGGCGCTGTACAACCACCTCATCCGGCAGCCGCAGCCTCGCGTGCTGCGGCGTCTGCTCGTGCTGGATGAGGCGTGGCGCCTCGTACAGTCGCCCTTTCTGGAGCCGCTCATGCGCGAGGGGCGAGCATTCGGCCTTGGCGTCGTGATCGCCACCCAGTACCCGAAGGACCTGCCCGACACAGTCGCAGGGTCGACGGCGACGAAGCTCTACTTCAGCCAGACGCAGTCCGACCAGGTGCGCGAGATCCAGAGGACCCTGATCGGCAAGACGAGCGGCACCGAGGCGGAGCACATCGCCACGACCGTGCGGTCGATGCCGCCGCTCACTTGCCTCATCTCAAACGCGCAGCACTCGCCGTACGCGCGCGTCGAGGTCAAGCCGTACTACGAGCGCATCGCCGACGACGCGGACTAGCAGAGACAGCCGCGGTCGGAGTTCTGTCGACGCGTTTGACGGAACTCTGGGCTGCTGAGCTGGGTGCATCGCCAGCGGTCGGTCGGCTCGCCGGACCTGACGCTGCTCACCGCTTCGGCAGCCGGATGCGGCTCCGTGCGGACAACCAGGCGGTGCCCAGCGCGCCTATGCCGATCAAGGCAAGCGCCGCCGGCAGGCCGTTGCCCGCAAAGTCCTTCCACGCCCCAGGGACGGCGGCGGCGAGCACCGCGAGTGCGCCGACACCAATGCGAAACGCCTTTTCGCCTGCGGGTGGCGATACCCGCAGAAGAAGCGCTACACGCGAACCCTCCTCGCCGGCTGCCGGCTCGACAGTCAGAGTTGTATCGATCGGCTCATCGCGGTACTTCGCATGAAACCGGACGCGAACTGAGTCGTAGCCGGACGTCACCGAAACCGCGCTACCCCCTTGGACGGCCAGCGCGTCATCGTCCACAATCACGACGAGGTGGCGGCGGGTGTCGAAGGGCTCGGGCTGGTAGTGCGCGAGCTGCAGCTCATATGTCTTCCCGGCCGTGAGTTTGTAGCGACCGTCCAACATCGTGAGGTCCGTGCCGCCGACCTCACGAAGTGCGGCGACGCGGAAGAACAGGTGAGACCGAAAGGCGCCGCTGGCGGCGAGGTGCTCGACGATTCGCTCCCACGCTTCACCCGTTGGAAGGTTCTGCTCAACGAGATCAGTGGGCGGTGGACCGAACACGGCGGACTTGTCCGGATCGCCGCCGGGATGGCCTTCGTCGAGTAGCTGCTCGGCCGCCCTGGAGAACGCTTGCACACGCTCTCCTAAGGAAGGAAGCCCATCACGAGCACCTCGCGAATGGGGTGCCAGCGTGAGGTGGTCGCCGATCTCGAAGTCGACGACGAAGAACGACCCGACGACTTCTGAGTTCGTCACCCGGCCAACCCGAACGGGGATGAACGCCGGCGGATGAAGATGCGCCTCGTGTTGGAACGAGAACACGACGACCACATCTGACCCGGCGAGCGACCCTTGTTCCCAACTGGTCTTAGCGGTCACACCGACCCAGGTCTGGCGGTAGCGGAACCGGTATCCGGCACCTGCGGGAAGCGCGGCGACGTTCGAAATGTCTTGTGCGTACAAGGCCCGTCGGTTGGAGGAAAAGAGCCAGAGTGCTCGGGTCGGCTTGGGATCCGGCATCAGAGCGGCTCCTCGATTCGACGGTGGCTATCTCCGACGCGTCGAGCGCGTTGCGGCGGGACCGACTGAAAGCAAGGACAGGACTGCTTTCCGCAGAGCGTGGTAGCGCCGCGCGGTGTCGGGGAACCCTAAGACGTACGACCGGGCGCGCACCTCCGGCGGCGCGTCGAGCCGATACTCCGCGAACTGCTCCACCGTGAGATCGACCTCGGTGCCATCCGAAAGACGGTTCCAGTAGTGCGACTCACCGCACACCACGCCCCGGAGCAGATCCCCCCCGAGGAAGTCCTGGACAACGAGGGCAGTGACAGCGCACTGCCCCGCGGATGGCGTCTGGGTTGTCCACGTCGGAGTTGCCGACGTCGCCGCACTCCATGAGCCGCGGATCGCCGCCTCAAGGTCTGGCCGACTCATGAGGACACGAACGGGGGCGTCGGGCGAGGCCGGTGACTTCACGATGTGAGTGTACGGGAGGGGTGTGACGATGTCCGGAGGGGCGGAACGTGTCCACGTCGGTGAGACACCGGTTGCTCAGACCGCGAGGGCCTGTTGTTGGTGCGGTGGTGATATTGCCTCGTCGGTTTGCGTGGCGGAGAACGCAGCTGAGAGGTCGGTTTCTGGGGGTGGTTCGTTGATCCACGCGTATTCGGGGATGCGGGGGGCGGTGGGCGGCTTCCGGAACCGTTCGGGTCGGTGGCGGTAGGCGGCGTCGAGGACGACTTGGCGTGCCGCGGTCTTGGCGTCGGCGCGGCCCATGTGGACGTCGGCGGGGGTCAACAGGGCGATGCCGGAGTGGTGATGGTGGTTGTTGTAGTGATCGAAGAAGCTGTCGACGAAGGCTCGAGCCTCGGCGATGTTGGCGAAGCGTTTCGGGAAGGTGGGCGAGTACTTGAGGGTCTTGAAGTTCGCTTCGCTGTAGGGGTTGTCGTTGGACTGGTGGGGCCGGCTGTGGGATTGCAGCACGCCGAGATCGGCGAGCAGTTGGGTGACGGTCTTGGAGGTCATGGAGCTGCCGCGGTCGGCGTGGATGGCGAGCTGTCCGTGGCCGATGCCGTGGTTGTAGACGGCGTCGGCGATGAGCTCTTCGGCGAGGGCGGCCGACTCGCGGGGCGCGACGAGCCAGGCGATGGCGTAGCGGCTGTAGATGTCGAGGATCACGTAGAGGTGGAACCACGTCCATTTGTAGGGGCCGGCCAGTTTGGTGATGTCCCAGGACCACACCTGGTTGGGCGCGGTGGCCACCAGCTCCGGTTTGAGATGGGCGGGGCGGCGAGCGACGCGCCGCCGTTCGCGCACCTGGGCGCGGGCGCGCAGCAGGCGATACATCGTCGAGATCGACGCCAGGTAGGTGCCTTCGTCGAGGAGGATGGCCCATACCTGCGCGGGCGCGAGGTCGCAGAACCGTTCGCTGTTGAGCGTCTCGACGATCTCGTCGGCTTCGTCGCCGCTCATGGCCCGCGGCGATCGCGGTCGGGGCGCGGGCGGCCCGTGCACCGGCGGCCGTTGGGTGCGGTAGTGGCTGGCCCGGGCGCGCCCCAATGCTTCGCACGCCCGCTTGCGGGACACACCGCGGGCGACGAGCTCGTCGACGCCGGCGTCGAGGGTGGCCGCGACTAGTCCTCGGTGGCCGCGCTCTTCGAGATCTCCTCCAAGAGCGCGTGCACTTTTCCCTGGACGTCGATGATCGCTTCGGCCTGGGCCAGCTTGATGCGCAGCCGCTCGTTCTCCGCCCGCAGCCGGGCGTTGTCCTGCAGCGACGGTCGCCCCGCGTCGGACCGCCCCAGCGCGGCCTTCAACAGGCCCTGGCGGTGCTGTCGCCGCCAGTCGGTGATCAAGCTCGAGTACAGGCCCTCGCGGCGCAACAACGCGCCCTTCTGGCCGGACTCGGTGCAGCCGTCGTACTCGGCCAGGATCGCCAGCTTGTACTCGGGGGTGAAGACGCGCCGCACCGGGCTCCTGTGATAGCGGGGGCCGCCGTCGGTGCCGGTGCCGTCGTCCACGTGCCAAGTATCGGCGCTGTAGATCGCTCGTTGGTTCTTGCCCATCGGTCACACACCTTCTTCGCCCTCACGCTCGGATCGGGGGATGGAAGGTGTCTCACCGCTTGTAGACACAGAGGGGGGGCCGGCAGGGAGGCGTGGAGACCGCTGTGTTCGGCGTCCTCCTAGCGCCAGACAAGAGCGGATGTCCTACGCACACGCTGCCCGCGGCCTGACGCGGGCAACAATCCAGCCGCCGAGGGATTCGGTGCGGCGTATCAGCTCAACGCGAACGGCTTGAACCAGTCCCTCGGGTGCAGGTTTGCGTACCGAGCGATCTCCCACGCCTCGCCGGCCTCGTCCTCGATGCCGTCGATGGACGCGTCGTAGAGCATGAGGACGTCGTGGTCGGTGAACAGCAGGTCGCGTAGGGCTTCGAGGTCGTAGTCGTCGTCGCCGTGGTCCGGCAGGAACTCGGCGGGTCCGACGTCGGGGCCGATGAGACCGTCGGCGAGATGCGACTCCATCTGTGCGATGGCGAGGTGGAGGGCCATCTCCTCGCCGGTGCAGGTGGCGAGCTTCTCGGTGTCCCCTTCGCCTGCGGCGATGCGCGCCGCGAGCGCATCGAAGCAGTCGGCGAACTGAGCGAGCCACTCGCCGTGCGCGTACGGTCGGGCGATCGGTGGCAGGAGGTCGTGGACCAGCTCGGGCGCGTCTTCGCACTCTCGGCACATGTCGCCGAGGTACCCGCACGTGTCCCACAACCAGTAGGCGAGCCGCGGGGTCATGACAGCGCCCCGCGTGTGGTTCGACTCGTAAGGCTCGAGGAAGACATCGGGGCTGCTGTACTCGGGGGTGTCAGGTTCCATCGTCGTCCTCCTGCTCGTCATCATCTTCGTTCCACTCACCGTCCTCGTCGACGGCGTCGGACGGTTGGGCGACGAGGCGGGCGATGGCCTCGGCTGCTTCGGCCTGCATCCCGGGGATCACGTGCGCGTACTGCTGCAGAGTGAACGCCGGCGTGGAGTGGCCGAGGCGCTCGCTCATCACCTTCACCGGCACGCCGGCGCGCAGGCCGATCGTGGCGTGCGTGTGGCGGAGGTCGTGCAGCCGGATCCGGCGGATGCCGGACCGGGCGACCCGCTTGTCGAACATCTGGCTGACGACATCGGGATGGATGATGCCGCCGTCCGCCTTGCCGAAGACGAGCGTGTCGGCTCGAAGCGCAACACCAGCGGCGGCGAGGTCCTTGCCTTGACGTTCGCGGTGGCCGCGGAGCACCTGGACCGTCTCGGGGTCGACGTCGATGACGCGCTCGTGGTGTGACTTCGGTGTCGTCACCGTCAGCTCGTACGCGACGGACACCAACGCCTGCCGCACGGCGATGCGCCGCTTGTCGAGGTCGACGTCGCTCCAGCGGAGCCCGAGCAACTCGCCGCGCCGCATGCCGGTCATGGCCGCGACATGCCAGAGGGCGTAGAGGCGATCTGTCCGCACGAACGCGAGGAACCGAGCGAGCTCGTCAGGCGTCCAGAACTGGATCTGCTTGGCGCCAGTCTTGCGTGGCTTCGGCGGCCGGGCTGTCGCGGCGACGTTCCGGCTCACCAGACCGCGGTCGGCGGCGTCGGTGAGCAGCTTGCTGAGCGCTCCATGGATGTTCCTGACGGTCTTCGCCGACAGGCCCCCACCGGGGCCGTTGCGCCGCCCGCCACCGAGCAGATCGCGGTAGAGGTTGTTGAGGTGGCCGGGGGAGAGCTGCTGCAGGGGCACGCCGCCGAGCGTGGGCAGTACGTGGTTCTCGAGGTTGCGGCGGTACGAGTCCAGCGTGCTGGCCTTCACCTGGGTCTGCATCGTCGTCAGCCACTCGTGGCGGAAGAACTCGGTCAGCGTGAGCCGCTGCGGCGGCACGTAGGTCTGCTTCTCGAGCGACTGGACGATCTCGGTGAGCGCTTGCTCGGCCTCGCGCCGGGTCTTGAACCCGCCGTGCCACTTCTGCTTGCGCTTGCCGCTGTCGCCGGTGCCGACGTCGACGACCGCGTACCAGAGCGTCTGGACCTTGCCGCCCCGTCCCTTCCATTGCCGCTTGTGGATGTGGCCGCGCATCACGACTCCTTCGGGGTCATCCTGGGGACGGCCGAGTGCGGGCCGGCGACGCGCTGTTGTCCGGAGTGGCGGGTACGCCCAGCCACTCGAAGAAGGCGGGGACGGGAATCACGAGCCGTCGTCCCAACCGGCGGGTGGGCAGCTGCCCACGACGGGCCGCCTCGTACGCTGCGCTGCGTCCGATCCCGAGAAGGGCGGCGGCCTGATCGACGCTGATCGTAGTGCGGTCGGCGATCTCGTCGAGGTTGGGAAACCGAGCAGCGTTCCCGGTGCCGGCCCGCCGGTCGGTGGTGTTGCTCGTCGGCGCCGCCATCACGCCACCGCCACCCGGACGAGCGCGCGCTCGGCGCGCTGGCGCATACGGCGGACCGTCTGCGGGTCGCGCTGCCAGCGGCGCGCGAGATCTTCAGTGCCAACGCCGTGCAGGCGTGACGCGATGACCAGCTCGGCGTGGCGAGGCGTGATCGTGCGCGACCGGACGCCGTCGGCGATCACCTGAAGCACGCGGTCGGCCGCGGTCCGTTCCGGTGGTGCGACGAGCTCGTCCTCGAGCTCCGCGAGGTCGTGCTGGAGGGAGAACACCGCCTCGAACGTGAACTCCCGCCGAAGCGCGCCCAACAGGACCCGACGGACGTCAAGCACGATGTGGCCGGCCAGGTTCGTCTGCCGGCGCTCGGTCGGGAACGTGGCAATGCGTTCGAGGGCCACCACGATGACCGTGCTGGCCGCGTCGACCTTGCCCCAGCGCCCGGCGTACCTGCGAGCGAGGCTCGACAACGCGGGCCGCACGGCCTGGAGCGCCACCCGCCGAGCCCGCCGGTCCTCACGGGCGAAGCGCAACACCGCCAGCAGACGCTCGTCCCGATGGCCGGGCTCGACCCGGCCCTGGACCGCGGCGAGCAGGTCGTCGAGGGATCCGAGGTCCGCCAGCTCGGGAGCCGTAGCTGCCCACTCCCGCAGGGCGGCCTCGCCGTCTCGAGAGGAGGCGAACACCTCCCAGTCGGCGTCGAGTCGCTCGAACAGATCGGTGCTCATCGCTCCTCCTTCCGCCACCCGCCGGTGGGCGGCACGAAGCGAAGGATCCGCTGGCACCCTGACCAAAACCCTGACCAAAACGCGTCAAGCGGGGTGGATCGGGGCCGGGGTTCGCCATGGTCACCGGTGACCAGATCCGGTCACCGGTGACCAGCGGTTAGAAGAACCGGACATTGGGTAGAAGGCGGTACGATGTGCGCACGCCGTGAGCTGCGTGGCGTCCCGACGGTTCGGGAACCCGCGCGGCCACGAGCGTCTCGCGGCCCCCGCCGCTGGTGTCTCGGTAGCCACGCGAAGAAATCCTGAGATTTCGATGTCGCGTTTTGGCCCCGCACGACACCTATCCCAGGTGAGGACTTCTGCGAGGGGCCGATGCATGCATCTCGACTGAAGCGACCACGGTCAAGTGCTGGCGCGCTTCGCGCCACGGCCGTGGTCATCGCGTTCGTGCTGACGGCGTGCAGCAACGGGAAGGCCGAGACGTCGCCGACGACCACGACCCGGGCGCCGACGACCACAACGTCGGAGGCGTCAGCGACCGAGCAGGCGGTGCTCCGCGACTACCGCGGCTACTGGGACGCCTACCTCGCCGCGTCGAACCCGATGAACCCCGAAAACCCGGTGCTCGCCGAGCACGCCACCGGGCCGGCGCTCTCGACCGTGCAGAAGGCGTTTCTCGCGTTCAAGGACGCCGGCAAGGTCATCCGTGGCACCTTGGACCTCGCCCCGCGCGTCGTCAGCATCGATGGCGACACCGCAGTCGTCCGGGACTGCTACGGGGACGGAACGGGCGTCTACGACGCGGCGACAGGAGCGAGGGAGGACACGCCCAGCGGGAAGCGTCATCTGGCCACCGCGACGCTCCACATCGAGAGCGGCACCTGGAAGATGTTCCGACTCGCCGACGAGGGCCTCGGGTGTACCGCCGCCTGACCGCCGCCGCCGTCGTCGTGGTCATCGCGCTCACGCTCGCCGCGGGCGCGCCAGCTGCAGCAGACGGAACCGGCAGCGGATTCACGGATGGCCCGAGCGTCGGCGCCAATGCGAGCGAGACGCCCTCGGAGACTGCGACGAGCGGTCGCGGGAGCTCGTCGCCTGAGCGCTGCCAATACCAGCAGCTGAGCCCCGAAGAGCAGCAGACCAGCGACCGGATGTCGCAAGAAGGGCTGTGGTGGCCGAAGGGCAATGGCCCGGGCAGCTGGTACCGCAAGATCTGCTTCGACGCGAGTGGCCGTTCCTCGGGGACGATCGTCTGGGTCCCGCGGCAGGTCGACCCGCAGCAGCTCGCTGAGCAGGCGCGCGACGAGGTACCGACCCCGTCACCCGCGCTGCACATGAACCCGCCCGCGGACAAGGGCGAGGTCACCAACGTCGAGACGTGGCTCTGGATCGATCCGAGCCAGTGGCAGCCGGTGACCGCGTCCGCGTCCGCGGGCAACGTCACGGTCACGACAACCGCCACGCCCGACCACGTGGTGTGGGACATGGGCAACGGCGACACCGTGACGTGCAACGGGCCGGGCGCGCCGTACGACACAAGCCGGCCGGCGGCCGACCAGTCGACCGACTGCGGCTACACGTACCGCAGGAGCTCGGCGCGGGAGAGCGACGGCCGCTACCACGTGACCGCGACCGTCTACTACCAGGTCGCGTGGACCGCCACCGGCGTCGCCGCCGGCGGCGCGCTCGCCCCCATCACCCGAAGCAGCACGGTCGCGATCCGCGTCGCCGAGATCCAGGCGCTGAACCAGTGAAGGAGGGCCGGTGACCACGACGACACAGCCGGTGACCGGTGATGGTCACCGGCGCCTCCAGGTTGATCCGGCGCCCACGACCCGCCGGCAGGTCGTGGCCAGGAACCGCGGCCGTGTCGCGGTGGGGGTGTTCGCCATCGGGTTGGCTGGGCTGCTCGCCGTGTTGGTCTACGGGAACGTCGGCCAGCGCCACGAGGTCCTGGCCGTCGCCCGGACGGTCGACCCCGGCCAGGTGATCAGCGCCGAGGACCTCACGGTGGTGCGGGTGGCCGCTGACCCGGACGTGCGCACACTCGCGGCATCGGCCCGGTCGTCGATCGTCGGCCAACGTGCTGCGGTCCGGCTGCTGCCTGGCTCGCTGCTGTCACCCGACGCGGTGACCAAGGGCGATGTGATCGGTCCTGGCTTCTCGGTCATCGGCGCGATCGTCAAGCCCGGCCAGTACCCGCTCGGTCTGCGTGCCGGTGACCACGTCGAGGTGGTGGTAACCGGCGGCGTCAACGGTGACCGCCCGGTCGACGCGACGATCGTGGCGGTCGCCTCCACCGGTGGCACGAACGGCACGGCCATCTCGCTGGCGGTGCCCGACGATGCCGCGACCCGACTCGCCGTGGCTGGCTCGCAAAGCCAGTTGTTGCTGATCGCGCCGCGATGACCGCCATTGGCCTCGTCTCGCCGAAGCACGCGCCGGGCACCACGACCGCGGCGGTCGCGCTCGCGCTCGCCGCGGGCGACGGCGCGCTCGTGGTCGAGGCCGACGCGGCGGGCGGCGACATCGCCGCCCGGGCCGGCCTCCCTCTGGAGCCGGGCTTGTTGACCATGGCCGCCGCCGGTCGCCACGGCGGGTCGGCGGCGAGCCTGCGGCCGCAATGCCTGCCGTCGGGCGTCGACGCGGTCGTGGCCCCGACCAGTCCCGACCAGGCGGCGGCCGCGCTGGGCGCCATCGCCGATCGGCTCGTGTCGGCGACACGACACCGGGACGTCGTGTGCGTCGATTGCGGCCGCTGGTCACCGGTGACCGCCGTTCCCGTGGTGCTGGCGGCGTGCGATGTCATCGTCGTGGTCACCGACCCGACCGTGGCCGGGATCGAACACGTCCGCTGCCGGCTCGATGCGATCTCGGCGATCGGCCCGCCGGTCACCGTGCTCCTCGTCGGTGACCGCCCGTACGGAGCCGGCGAGGTCGAGGATGCGGTCGGCGTGCCGGTCGCCGGAGCCCTTGTCGTTGACCCGCGCGGTGCGGCGTCGGTCTATGCCGGTCCGCCGCGTCTGGCCGGCAAGTCGCAGCTGTGCCGCTCGGCCCGGCCGGTGATCGACCGGCTCGCCCAGCTGGCGGCGAGAACGGAGGTGTCCGCGTGACCGTGCCCGTCCCGGACGAGGTGCTGGAGCGTCTACGCGTCGCGGTGGCCAGCGAGGTGGCCAAGCGCGCCGCGACGATGCGCCTGTCCAGCGGGAAGTCGCTGGACGGCGACGACCAGCAGATGCTCGCCCAAGCGCTGATCAACCGCGAGCTCGAGGCCTTCGCCGCCGAGTGCCTGGCGCGTGGCGAGCCGGTGCTGTCGCCCGACGACGAGCAGCTCGTGGCGAGCGCGGTGCTCGAGCGGATCTTCCAGCTCAAGCGATTGCAGCCGCTCATCGACGACGAGCGCATCCAGAACATCATCGCCAACGGCTTCGACGAGGTATGGCTGGAGTACGAGGACGGCACCAAGGTGCCGGGGCCGGCGATCGCGGCGAGCAACGCCGACATGATCGAGCTGCTGCGCGAGATCGGCCGCCGCTACGGGCTGTCCGAGCGCGAGTTCAACCCGTCGCGGCCGTCCCTGAACCTCCAGCTGCCCGACGGGAGCCGCCTGTTCGCGGTGGCTTGGGTGTGCGACCGGCCGTGCCTGGCCATCCGCCGTCACCGGCTCATGAAGGTCACGCTCGACGACCTGGTCGGGCTGCGCACCATCGACCAAGGGCTGCGCGGTTTCCTCGCCGCCGCGGTGCGAGCCCGCAAGCAGCTCATCATCGCCGGCGCCACCGGCGCGGGGAAGACCACGCTGCTGCGCGCGCTGGCCAGCGAGATCGCGCCCAGCGAGCGGATCATCACGATCGAGACGGAACTGGAGCTTGGCCTCGACCGGTTCAAGGAGCTGCACGAGGACTGCGTCGCTCTCGAAGCTCGTGAGGCGAACGTCGAGCACGTGGGCGCGGTGACCGCCGCCGAGCTGGTGCGCATGTCGCTGCGCATGAACCCCGACCGCGTGATCGTGGGCGAGGTGCGCGGCGACGAGGTCATCCCGATGCTCAACGCCATGAGCCAGGGCAACGACGGCTCGATGTGCACAGTCCACGCCGACTCCTCGGCGACGGTGTTCAACAAGCTTGCCCTCTATGCCATGCAGGCCCCGGAACGCCTACCGATCGAAGCCACTGCGCTGCTCGCCTCGGCTGCCATTGACCTGGTCGTGTTCATCACCAAGAAGGGCAACGAAAGGTACGTGTCCAGCGTCCGCCAAGTTGTCGGCGCCAGCGGCCCCACGGTGATCACCAACGAGCTGTTCGAGCCCGGCCCGAACGGTCGGGCCGTCCCCGCCATGGCCGTCCCGGTCGAGCTGGCCGACGAGCTTGCCGACGCCGGCTGGGACGCCACATCCCAGCAGTGGAACCGGGGGTGGGGACGATGATGCTGCTCGCCGGGCTGTGCGGCGTGCTGCTCGCCGCCGGCGTCCTGCTGATCGTTGACGGGCTGAGGGGCGGCCCGCGACCGGCGTCCGTGACGCGGCGCCACGCGCCGTTCGACCGCGCCCGGCTGTGGCGCGCCGGCGGCCTCGCAGCCGCCGGCCTCGTCGTCACAAGATGGCCGGCGGTCGCGGTCGGCCTGGGCGGGCTCGGCTGGTTCTGGACCGAGCTGTTCGGCAGCCGGCGCGCCCGAGAGGAGGCCATTGCCCGCACTGAGGCGATCGCGTCGTGGACCGAGATGTTGCGCGACACGATGGCGGGCGCGCACGGGCTCGAAGAGGCCGTCGTGACCACCGCCGTCGTTGCTCCCGACGCCATCCGAGCGGAAGTGATCGCGCTGTCGGTGCGGCTCGAGCGCCAGCCGCTCGACGTCGCGCTCCGCGCCTTCGCCGACGAGCTGAACCATCCGACCGGCGACCTCGTGGTCACCGCGCTGAGCCTCGCCGCCCAGGGCTCCGTCGGCCAGCTCTCCGAGCTGCTGGGCGCGCTGGCGGTCGCAGCACGCGACGAAACCGCGATGCGCCTACGCGTGGAGGCGGCACGGGCGCGGCTGCGCACCGCCGTGCGCGTCATCGCGGCGGTCACCGCGCTGACCGTCGCCGGCCTGGTCGTGTTCAACCGCTCCTATCTCGACGCCTACTCCGACGCGACCGGCCAGCTCGTCTTGGCGCTCGTCGTCGCCATGTGGGGCGCCGGACTGTGGTGGCTGGGCCGGATGAGCCGGTTCATGGCCCCCGAACGGTTCTTCGCCTCCCACACCGGGGAGCAGGCCCGATGATCGCGGCGCTGGCCGTCGGGCTGCTGGCCGGCACGGGGGTGGTGCTCATCGTGACCGGCCTCACGCCGGTGCCCGCGCCGCTCGCGTCACAGCTCGCCGCGCTCCATCGCCGCCCGCAGCTCACCGCGCCCGACGCCCTCCCGCGCCGGATCCGGTTGCTCGGCGAACCGCTCGCGGGCACCGCGGCGGGGCAGCGGGCGGCGGCCCGGCTGGCGAGCGACCTTCGCGTCACGGGCACCACCGCGGTCGAGCACTTCGCGGAGCGCGCCTCGCTCGGACTCTGCGGTCTGCTGTGGGCGCCCGTGACCGCCGCGATGCTGCGACTCGGCGGTGTCGACACCGGCGTGGTCCTCCCGTTGTGGGTGTCAGTCGTGCTCGCCCCCGTCGGCTTCGCCTACCCCGCCCTCGCGCTGCGCGCCCGGGCCGCCGATCGGCGACGCACCTTCCGCCACGCCCTGTCGGGCTTCCTCGACGTCGTGTCCATCAGCCTTGCCGGCGGGCGCGGCGTCGACACCGCGCTGCGCGACGGCGCCAACGCAGGCGACGGCTGGCCCTTCGAAGCCATCCGCGACGCGCTGTTCGAGACCCAGCTCCTCGGTGAGACACCTTGGAGCGGCCTCGCCCGTCTCGGCAGCGAACTGGCCATCCCCGAGCTCGGCGAGCTCGCGGCCAGCGCCGCGCTCGCCGGCGCCGAAGGGGCGCGGGTGCGCGGCTCGCTGGCATCCAAGGCGCGCTCGCTGCGCCAGCGCGGCCTCACCGACGTCGAGTCGTCAGCCCAGTCGGCCAGCGAGCTCATGTCGGTCCCCGTCGTGTTGTTGATGCTCGGGTTCGTCGTGTTCCTGGGCTACCCGTCGATCGTCCGAGTGCTGCAAGGGATCTGAGAACGCCATGAGTTCAGGAAGTCCGAAGAGGAGGTGTGCATGATCCTGACCTGCACAGCTGTCGCCGCGGCGACGGCGTTCATCGCCTGGGGCTTGCACCGCGGTCGTGGCGACGAGCGCGGCGAGACGACCGAGAAGGTGATCATCACCGCGCTGTTCGCCGCGCTGGCGCTGACCGCGGCGACGATCATCACTCTCAAGGTGACCGACAAGGCGAACAGCATCCCGACCAGTCCGGGACCGGTCACCACCGTCGCCAACAACGGCAACGGAGGAACGCTCGGGCCGTGACCCGCCGGTGCCGCGGCGAGGCAGGGGACGCCGTCACGGAGACGGTGATCCTCGTTCCCGTCTTGTTGCTGCTGATCATGGTCGTCATCCAGTTCGGCCTCTGGTACCACGCCGAGCACGTCGTCCAGGCAGCAGCACAGGAAGGCGCTCGCGCCGCGCGCGCCGAGGGCTCCACCTCCGACACGGGCAAGCAGCGCGCCGAGCAGTTCCTCGCCGCCGCAGGCGGATCGGTGATCGACACACCGGAGGTGGTGAGCACTCGCGACGGTCGGCAGGCGTCCGTCGTGGTCACCGGCAAGGCCGTCGCTGTTATCCCCGGCGTGCATCTCGATGTCCGGGCCCAGGCGGTGAGCCCCACGGAGGAATTCGAGGCCGACCGGTGACCGAGCGCGGATCGGCGACCCTCGAGCTCGTCCTCGTGACGCCGGTGCTGCTGCTCATGCTGCTGTTCGTCGTGTTCCTCGGACGGCTCGGCGAGGCCCGCAACGACGTCGACCGTGCCGCCCGCGACGCGGCGCGGGCCGCGTCCATCGCCCGCTCCGCTGACGACGCGGACGTGGCCGGGCGGAACGCTGCTCGGAGCACGCTCGAGTCTGGCGGTGTGTCGTGCCGCCGGCTCGACGTCACGGTCGACGCGTCGAAGTTCTCGGTGGGCGGGGACGTGTCTGCCACTGTGACGTGCACCGTCGACCTCGCCGACGTCGCCGCGCTCAAGGTTCCGGGGAGCGAGACGTTGACGGCGTCGTTCACCGAACCGGTGGATGTCTACCGCGGGACGGTCGGGCCGTGAACGAGCGCGGGTCGGTGACCGTGTTCGTCGTGGTGTTCACCGTCGCGTTGTTGATGGTGGCGGGGCTGGTCATCGACGGCGGGTACACGCTCGCCGCCCACCGGCGCGCCTTCAACGAAGCCGAAGCCGCCGCCCGCGCCGGAGCGCAAGCCATCGACCTCGACACGCTGCGCGCCAGCGGGACGACGGTCCTCGATCCCGACGCAGCCCGTGCCCGCGCCGAGGCCTACCTGGCCACCACGGGCCACCAAGGCACGGTCGAGGTTGACGGCGACACGGTCCGAGTGCACGTCGAGTTCCGCCAGCCGATGCTGCTGCTCAACATCGTCGGCGTCGGCCCACTCGACATCAACGGCGACGGCAGCGCACGAGCCGTGCGCGGCGTGCTGACCGGCGGTGACACGTGAGCTGGCGCGTGGTGCGCCAGCTCGCCAAGTCGCTCGGCGCGCTGATCGTGCTCGCCGCGATCCTCGTCGCGCCGCCGGTGTTCCTCACCCGGGCCGTCGGCTGGCCGATGCCGACGCGTCTCCCCGCGCTCGACGACGTCCGCCAGGCGCTGTCGGGATCGTCTGTCGACGACCACACCATCATCAAGGCGCTCGCGCTGGTCTGCTGGGTCGCCTGGCTGCAGATCTTCGTGTCGGTCGCCGTGGAGGTGCACGCCTACGTCCGCGGCACCCTTGCGCGGCACGTGCCCCTCGGGACGCTCGTGCAACCGGCGATCCGCCAGCTCGTGATCGCCGCCGCTCTCGTTCTCGGCGGCCTCCGTACCTCACACGACATCCGCCTCGCCGCCGTCACTGCGTCGCCGGTCGCCGCGCAGGTCGGCCCCTCGCCTGTGTCGTCCGAGCCCTTGGCCACGACTCCAGCCAAGGCGGCTCCGGCCGGTGTTCGGCTCGCGCAGCAGCCGGCGCCCACGATCACGGTCCGGCCCCGGGACTCGCTGTGGGAGATCGCCGAACGTCACCTCGGCAGCGGGGCACGCTGGCGCGAGCTGTGGGACCTCAACCGCGACCGCGCTTTCCCCGACGGCCGCCGCTTCCACAACCCGAACCTGATCCAGCCCGGGTGGGCACTCACCTGCCCACCCGACGCGATCGACGTCGACCCGCCGGTCACCGCGGCCCCCGCCGCGCCGACCACGCCAACACCACCGCCGCCCGCGCCGCCCGCGCCCGCGCCGACGCCGGCTCCGTCCGCGGAACCTCCTGCGCCACCGGTCACCGACGCGCCGACCGGGCAACCTCCCGCCTCGCCCACGACGGCCGACACGCCGACATCACACCCGAACACCTCGAGCGCGATCCGCAGCGAGGAGGACCACCCCACGGTTCCGGTCGGGTTGATCGCCGGCAGCCTGTCCGCGGCCGGGTTCATCGTGCTGCTCGATCGGCTACGCCGCATCCAGCTGCGCAAGCGCCGCGCCGGCCACGCCCCGCCCATCGCCCCCATCGAGACGTCAGTAAGCGAGCAGCAGCTCCGCTGCGCCGCGCTCGACGCGCCGACCGATCGGCTCGACCTCGCGCTCCGCGCCCTCGCCGGCTGCTTGGCAAGCAGCAGCACGCGGCCACTGCCGACGATCGATCTGGTCACCGTCGGGCCGAAGGCGGTCGAGATCCTTCTCACCTCGCGGCTCGACGCCGATCCCGGGCCCTTCGAGGTCTCGGCTGACCGACGAGCGTGGACGCTGCCCCTCACCGCCGCGCGCGACGAGGTCGAACGGCTCGCCGCCGGCCAAGCGGCACCGTCACCAGCGCTCATCACGGTGGGCAACATCGATGACCGTCAGCTCTTGCTCGACGTCGAGACCTCGCCGCGCGTGTTGGTCACCGGTGACCGCGACGCGGCCCGCCGGCTGATCAGGTCGGCCGCGCTCGAGATGACGACGAGCCGCTGGGCCGACGACATCGACGTCCTCGTGGTCGGTGACCAGATCTCGCAACTCGAACCTCTCGAACGAGTCACCATCCTCGCCTCCACCGATGAAGTGGTCGACCACCTGGCGCGTTCCGCGACCGCGGCGGAGCGCGACCTGGACGCAGCCAACGCCACCTCGACGCTCGAATGCCGCGTCCGCAACCCAGCCGATCCGTGGACCCCAACCGTGGTCTTCGTCCCCGAACCGCCCTCGCCCGATGAGCTCGAGCGGCTCTTCGACCTCGTGTCACCGGGACGCGGTGTCGCGGTCATCGCCTCCTGCGGCATCGCCGGCCCAAGCTGCGACCGAGAGCTCGTCGTCACCGACACCGCGGTCACCCTCGAACCCATCGGCTTGCGCATGTCCCCGGCGTCGTTCGCCGACGAGCTGCTCGCCGACGCCGAAACGATGCTCGCCGACGCCTTCTCCGACGAGCCCGGTCCGGAACTCACCGACGACGCCGAGATCGCCGACATCCCGCGCGACCACCTCGCGGCGGTCGCGCCCGAAGCGGGTGGGGTGATCGTCGCTGTGCTCGGCACCGTCGAGATCCGCGGTGCTGAGCGCCCGATCGATCGCCGACGGTCGGTGGAGCTCATCGCCTACCTGGCGCTGCATCCCGAGGGCGTCGAGGAGGGCAAGCTCAAAGCGGTCCTGTGGCCGGACGCCGACCCGTCGCGCGAGAACTTCAACCAGACCGTCAGCCGCGCTCGCCAACCACTCGGGCACGCCGCCGACGGCACATTGCATCTGCCACGCCTCGACGACGAGAGCGGCGGGCTGTACCGGCTGGGCCCGATGGTGACGACCGACGCGTTCTTGCTAGAGGCCGCCTACCAGGCGGCCAAGCGTTGTCCGTCCGACGCGACCGTCGACCATCTCAGCTCCATGCTTGGCCTCGTCCGCGGTATCCCGTTTGAGGGCACCAAGGGCGGGTGGACCTGGACGGACCTTGAGAGCTGGTCCAGCCGCTTCTCCGCGCTGGCGTCAGACGCCGCGCACATCGTCGCCCAGTGGTCCCTCGAGCGGGGAGACGTGCAGCGCGCCCTGTGGGCCACCGCCCAAGGGCTCCGAGCTGCACCCGGCGACGAGGTCCTCTACCGCGATCGCATGCAGGCCCACGACCGGGCCGGCAACCTCGCCGGCGTGGAAGCGGTCATGCAGGAGCTGCGCCGCACCGTCGACGAAGGCGAACCCTACGACTCGATCCACCCCGACACGATCGCCTTCTACGAGCGGCTCACCCACCGGGTGCGGCGAACGGGCTAGCCAGGTACTGGCCGCCGTCTTCACAGGATCGGCTATATTTACAACTGCTGTGAAGAAGCCCCGTCCTGTAAAGATCCGAGGACCCCTCGACCAGGAGGCGGTCCGCATCCTCCGCGACGTCCCCGACGTCGCGGTTGAGCCGGCCGCGCCGACGCAGCGCCGCGACATTGTCCTCCAGGCCGGAGACGTCGCGCGAGTGGTCGAGGTCAAGACCCAGCGAACGATCAACGCGGCGGCCGCGCGGCAACTCGCCGAGTACGCGAAGCAGCTGCGGGGCGGCGCCCATCTGATCGTGGTGGCGCGGACCACGACGGAGGACGCTCGCAAGCTGTTGGACGACGCGGGTGTCGGGCTCGTCGATGCGGCCGGGAACCTCCACATCCAGCTACCCGGGATCTTCGTCTGGGCCGAAGGACGCCGTGAGGAAGGGCAAACGGGTCGCGGAGGCGAGCCGCCGGTAAGGCTCACCGGGAAGGCAGGCGTTGTGGCTGAGGCGCTCCTCACCGATGTGGAGCGGGACTGGAAGGTGCAGGACTTGGCCGAGCGCGGCGGTGTGTCGGCCGCGCTGGCGCACCGCGTCCTCGTCCGGCTCGAGCGCGAGAAGCTCGTCGAGGTCAAGGGCGCGGGACCGCAGCGGACCAGGAGGGTGACGAACCCCACGGCGCTGTTGGATCTCTGGGCCGAGGAGCTCCGGGATCGAGGGATCAGGCAGGAGCGAGGCTTCCGCCTGGCCCGGGATCCGCGGGGACAGGCCAAGACGCTGAGCCGGCTGCTCGTCCATGCGGGCGTCGATCACGCAGTGACCGGCGCGGCGGGCGCCGCCCTGCTGGCGCCGTTCATCACGGCGATCCCGGTGGTCGACGTCTGGGTGACCGAGACCGCCGACCTCGATGACGTGCTCGGCGGCATCAAAGCGGACCGCGTGCAGGAGGGTCACAACCTCGTGGTGCGGCAGGTTCCGGGCGACGGTCCGCTGGCGTTCCGTCGGCGCGTGGGGGAGGTGTGGGTCGCGAGCCCGTTCCGCCTCTTCCACGATCTTCGTCAGGATCCTCGGCGGGGGCGGGAGCAGGCAGACCGCTTGCGCGAGGAGGTGATCGGGTTCTGAGCAAGCGCCATCATAGCGACTACGACGAGGTCACCACGGCGCGCTGCGAGCGGGCGCTGGTGACGTTGCTCGGTGACATCGGCCCGTGGAGCGCGCGCGTCTACCTCGCCGGTGGCCTCGCGCCCCGCTACATCGTCGGAAGCCTCCCCGAGGGTGCACGGCCCCACGTCGGAACGACCGATGTCGACCTCGTGATCGGTCTCGCGGTCGGCGACGAGAGCCCTGAGGCGTATCGGACGCTGGAGAACAACCTCAAGAAGGGCGGGTTCACGGCGGAGAGCTCGTTCCGGTGGAACAAGAGCGTCGAGGACGTCACCGTCACCGTCGAGTTCCTGTGCGAGACCGACCAAGTCGAGCCGGGGAGGATCTACAAGCCGAAGGGCGAGGGAACGGGCTCCGGCCTCGGCGCGTTCAACGTGCGCGGCGCGCAGCTCGTCACCAACGATTACCTCGAGCGGGAGATCGAAGCCGACCGCCTGGACGACGGCGGCCGGTCCCGGGTGACGGTGCGCGTCGCGAACATCCTCTCGTACACCGTGCTGAAGATCCTGGCGTTCCAGGATCGTCACGAGAACAAGGACGCCTACGACCTCGTGTACTGCCTCCTCAACTTCGGGGACGGACCAGACGACGCCGGTCGGGTCGCTGCGCAGAGCGCCATCCGGCACGAGTCACAGGTGGAGGACGCCCTGCGGCTGCTGGCCGAACGCTTCGAGACGGTGGACCACGACGGTCCGTACGCCTACGCCGCGTTCCTCAGCGAGGGCGACGCCGAGGCTGAAGCGCGGTCGCGCCAGGAGGCCGTCGCCGTCGTGCGCGAGTTCCTGGCGGCTACCTGATCATGCGCCGGACCTCGTACGTCGGTGGTCTCATGTGTGGGGCGGCGAGGCGATCGGCACTGACCAGATCGCCGACTATGGCGCGGACAAAGGAGTCCCGCCGCAGCGGCCGGTGGAACGATGTGCCCGTGGATGCGGATCGGAATCGACCGCCCGGGCGTCTCATCGTCATCACCGGCTTGCCCGGCAGCGGCAAGACGAGCCTGGCAACTCAACTTGCCGCTTCGATGCCTGCTGTCCGCATGTGCCCGGACGACTGGATGATGGTCGCGGGGATCGACCTTTGGGATGCGGCGGTGCGCGCCAAGGTCGAAGCTTTCCAGTTGGAGCTCACTCTCGACCTGCTCCGCGATGGAAACAACGTCGTCGTCGAGTGGGGAACCTGGGCCCGGACAGAGCGTGACTCGTTGCGGGACGCGGCAAGGTCGATCGGCGCCGCCGTCGAGCTCCGGTTTACGTCGGCACATCCGGATGAGCTTTGGCGGCGGATCGTCGAGCGCGATTTGGAGGGCCGCTGGGGATCCCGGTCGATCCGGCGAGAGGAACTCGACGAGTGGGTACGCGTCTTTGAGCCACCGACCGATGAGGAACTCGCGACGTACGACGCGCCCTGCTGAGCACGCATATCGACGGCGATGCTCGGCGCGCGCCGGTCCCAGATCAACGGAACAGCGTCGGAGATCGCCTCTCCGGTCGTGGTCAGGCCATGGCGAACCTGGGCAATCGATGAGCCATGGGGTTATGGCTCCTAGCCTCTGCGCGCATGGCGCGATGCACAGCCCCAGTTCAGGGCCACCGATCCGCGGCCGCAGCCGCCCGCTGTCCTGCGTGCAGCAGCCGTTACGGACGCTCCTACTCCTCGTACTCCTCGTACTCCTCGTACAGCCCGCCGAGGTCCTCGTCGTACGGGGGCGGGTCGGCCACGGGCGGTTCCTCGGGTAGCCGTGGTGGTGGCAGCGCTCGTCGCACCAGGGCGGGCAGGACGGTGTCGTACACCCCCAATGAGTGGCGGACGATCGAGACCTTCGCCGAGAAGGCCGCGCAGCAGGCTGTCGAACATCCGGACCGTCGCGACCTCTTCCTGTGCCATGCCTGGGCCGATCGCAAGGGCAGCGCAGCTGAGCTGTATGGCCATCTGAAGACGAATGGTGCCTCGGTGTGGTTCAGCGAAGAGGACCTTCCCCTCGGTTCGTTGATGATCCGCGAGATCGACAAGGGGCTACGTAACTCTCGCGTCGGGATCGTGCTGGTGACCCCAGCGCTGATCAAGAGCATCACCGAGGAGGGCATCGCCGAGAAGGAACTCGCCGTGTTGCTCGCGAGCCGCCGCGTAATCCCTGTCTTGCATGGCGTGACCTTCGATGACCTCAACGACGTCAGCCCGATGCTGGCCTCGCACGCGGGACTCAACACTGCCGATTCGTCGATCGACGACGTCGCCGCCAAGATTGCTGCCGCTGCTGCCGCACTCGCGGCGTGAGGCCGACAACGGCCTTCCTGGGCTCGCTGCTTCTGGGCTGGGGATAGCCGTACTCGCCGTCGCCCCGTCGCAACTGACAGCTACCGCGTCGCACCGAACGACGGTTCCGGGGACACCCCGCGGGAACCGGGACCTCCGATATGGCGAGTCGGACCAGCTCCCTCAACCAATCACTCGTCGCACCGCCTGCACGAAGCCATCGTCAATGCGCTGTAGCCGGACGACCGCGCCGGTGTGTGGCGCGACGATCTCCATGCCGCCGCCGACGGCGATGGCGACGTGGCCGAGGTCGGTGATCACGCCGTCGCGGTAGCTGCGGGTGAACACGAGGTCGCCCGGTTGGACGTCGTCTACCGCGACTGGCATCCCAACGAGCACTTGCTGCTGGGTGGTGCGCGGTAGCGCGATGCCGGCTCGGGCGTACGCCCACTGGACGAGGCCTGAGCAGTCGAAGCCCACGCCAGGTCTCTCGCCGCCCCACACGTAGGGAACGCCGAGCTGGCTCATAGCCGCGGCGATGACCGCGTCGGCGGAGCCGGTGACCAAGGCGATGGTCACCGGTGACCGGTTTCCGGAACCGTACGCGGCTGCCTTGGCCATCACCTCGTCGACGTAGGCGTCGGAGTGGTTGTAGCGACGGACGGCGGCACGCACGTCGTCGAGCTGGTTGGCGCCGGCGCACAGGTACCGGGCGGCGGTGAAGATGGCGTCCCAGGCGTTGTTGACGTCGGGTGCGGTGCCGGGCGGCCGGTCGGGGGCGAGGGTCGCCCAACGGGCCCAGGTCGTGCTGAGGAACTGCATCGGTCCGAGCGCGTGCGCCCATCCGTCGGGTTGCGATGGGTCGGGGATCGCCTCGACGCCGCCGGTTCCGTTGAGCGGAGGGCCGACGATCGGCGGCGTCACGTCACCGGTCGCCGGGTCTGCGTGGCCGCCGGCGTGGTGTGACTCGACCCAGCCGATGGCGGCGAGCACTTGCCACGGCAGTCCTGTGCATGTCTCGGCCGCGGCCATGTAGACGGGCAGCAGGTCGGCGGGGATTTCCGTCGTCGCGAGGGTGCTTGGCGCGGCCTGCGTGCTGGTCGGGCCGGTGATCACCGCGGCCAGCGCGACGGGTGAGGCGACGAGCAGGGCAAGCCCGAGAGCGAGTCGCTTCATGGCACCTCCAGGAGGGCCAGCCGGACGGCGCGGGCCCTACTGGGGATAGGTGCCGTCAGCTGTCAAAACGCGACATCGCAAATTTCCAATGTCGCGTTTTCGCCGCGCGCGACACCTATCCCCTGATGGAAGGGAGACGCGGGTCTCCCGCCATCGGAGGTGCTGCGATGCGCAGGCTGCTGCGGCTCGCTCTCGTCGGAGCGATCGTCCTCGGAGGGCTCGTCGGCGGGACGTCAGCGAGCGCGCAGGCCGCGCCAGCACAGCGCGCGCTCGTGGTTCGCGACGGCGGTCACGCGGTCGCGGCGGTCGGGGTCATCACAGCGCAGGCGGAACCGCCCACGACGGTCGTGCCACCGCCGCCGATCGATGTCACGCCGTCGTCGGAGGGCATGCCCGGCGCGCCGCTGCTGCACAAGTTGCTGTCCTGGCTGGCGCAGCTCGCGCTGTGGGGCTCGCTTGCCAGCATCCTCGCCGGCGCCACTGTCTACGGCATCGCCCAGAACGCGGCGAACTACAACGGCGCGTACCGCGGCAAGCAGTTGGCCGTCGCCGGCGCGATCGGCGCCGCCCTCGCCGGTCTCGCGCCGGCAGCGATCACGATGCTGTACCAAGCAGCGGGAGGCCGGTGAACGTGGCCGTCTACCGCTTCCCTGAGAGCGGACGATCGCGGTCTCGCCGCGGCCTGGTGATGGTTGCCTCGGCGGCGCTGCTCGCCGGGATCGCGCTGCACGCCGCACTGTCTGCCCGAACGAGCGGTGCTGCACGCACCGCACCAACCGCTGCCGCCGCTGCGCTCGTCGAACGCAGCGCAGGCGCATCGAGCACGACGGCCGCTCCCGCGTCGCCAGGTCCTTCACGCGTGGAGCACGGTGCGCCCGCGGGGTTCAGCCGCACCCGCGACGGCGCGGTGGCCGCAGCCGCGAGCTACGTGACCACGGGCCAAGCGCTGCTCGACATGGACCCGCTCGCCGCCGAGGAAGCCATACGCCAGATGGCCGCGACCGCGACCGCCGATGAGCAGGTCGCCGACATGCTCGCCAAGCTGCGCGCCGCACGCGACGAACTCGCCGAGGGCACCGGCCCGATCGTCTACCGGCAAGCGGCAATCGCGTGGCGGGTCGACTCGTTCTCGCCCGACCGAGCGAGCGCGGCGATCTGGAACGTCGGCGTGCTCACCCGCGACGGCGTCGCGCCGCCGCAGGCCGGCTGGGCGATATCGGCGTTCGACCTCGTGTGGGAGCGCGACGACTGGAAGGTCGAGCGCGAGACCATCACGCCCGGGCCGGCGCCCATCCTCGACAACAGCGCGGCCCCCGCCACCGCCGCGCAACTCACAGCCGCGCTGCGCGGGTTCACCGACTTCGGGAGCCACCGGTGAGCGCGGCCCGGCTCGTCTTCGTGCTCGCGGACATCCCCGGGGTTGGCATTGTGAAGGACGCGCTGGGCGGCGTCACCGGCTGGGCGTTCGACAAGGTGGCCGAAGGCATCTCGAAGTGGGTGCTCGGGGCGGTCGAGTTCTTCGTCAACGGCGCGCTCGACTTCCTGCGCACGTCGGCCAAGCCCGACGTCGAGGCGGCGTGGTTCGCCGGTCCCGGCTCGCCGTACGCGGCGGTGCGGAACATCGCCGGGCTCCTGCTGCTCGGCTTCGTCCTGCTCGGCCTCATCCAGGGCCTGCTGCAAGCGGACCCGGCGGCGATGGTGCGCCGCGTCGTCGGCAACCTGCCCGTCGCGGTGGCCGGGATGATCGTCACCACCGCCGTGGTCGGCCGGCTGCTCGAGCTCACCGACGCGCTGTCCGACGCCGTGCTGTCGAGCAGCAACCAGCAGGCGCTGCACTTCCTGTCGGGGTTCGGCGCGACGGTCACCGGCGCCACGTCAGGGTTCGCCGCGGTGCTGCTCGGCCTGGTAGCCGTCGTCGCCGCGCTCCTCCTGTGGGTCGAGCTGATCGTGCGCAGCTCCCTCGTGTACCTGCTGGTGGCGATCAGCCCGCTCGGTTTCGCCGCGTCGCTGTGGCCTGCGGCACGCGGGTTCCTGCGCCGCACCATCGAGATCCTCCTCGCCGTCATCCTGTCGAAGTTCGTCATCGCGGTCGCGCTCGCCATCGGCGTCGCCGCGCTCGGCGGCGCCGGCTCCGCGGGCGCGGGCGACTCCGGTTTGGCGGCGGGCGGCGCCAGCGTCGGCACCCTCCTCGTGGGTGCGGTACTGCTCGGGCTCGCCGCGTTCTCGCCGTTCCTCGTGCTCAAGCTCATCCCGCTGGCCGAGGGTGCGCTGCTCGCCCACGGGATCTCGCGCGGTCCGGTGCGTGCCGCCCAATCCGGGGTCAGCACCTACTCGTCGACCCGGATGATCAGCCGGCTCTCCGGGCCGGGCGGTGGCTTCGGTGGTGGCGGCGGCGCGGCGCAGGGTCCGCCGCCCGGTGGCTCACCCCCGCCCGCGTCTCCGGGCACAGCGCCTCCCGCGGGTGGCGCGGCCGGTGGAGGCGCTGCAGCCGCGGGAGTTGCGGTCGCCGGCGCGGCCGTCGCCGCCGATAGCGCCAAGCGCGCCGGCCGGCGCGTCGCCGACACGACGGAACGAGGGGCAGACGCAGCGCGCAGTCACGAGCGCGCCACGCCACAACCGCGCCTCCGGCTCCACGAGGGAGGTGAGCGCCCGTGACCGAGGCCGCGCGCACGTACCGCTTCGCGCCGCTCGACCGCACCGGGCTGCTCTTGGGTCTCGGCGGCGTGCAGTGCGCGCTCGTCGCTGCCGGCATCTTCGTGTCGGGACTGCTCCTCGACGCCGGCACACCGCCGCTCGCCGCGTCGCTCCCCGTCGTGGTGCTGTCGGCCGCGGCGTTCGCCCGCTGGCGCGGCCGCGGGCTGCACGAGTGGGCCCCGGTCCTCGCCCGGTTCGGCGCGCTCCGCGTCGCCCGCCGGCACCGGTGGTCCGCACCCATCCCCTTGCTCACCGGCACGCCGAGCGACGACCGGCGCGAGCCGGCCCTGCCGCCGTTTCTGCGCGGCCTGACGGTCATCGACGCCGGCCCGGTGCCGTGGGCACCTGCCACCAACCGCCTCGGCGTCGGCGTGGTCCGCGACCGCGCCTGCGGCATGGTGTCGGCGTCGATCCCGGTGCAGGGCCGGGAGTTCTCGCTGCTCGAACGCGCCGACCAGGAACGAGCCCTGCACCAGTGGGGTGACGTCCTCGCCGCCTTCTGCACCGAACGCACCCGCATCGCCCGCGTGCAGGTCACCGAGTGGGCGGCGCCCGCCGGGCTGAGCGAACACGAGCGGTTCCTCGCCCAGCACATCGGCGAGCACGCCAACGCGGAGGCGGTCGAGTCCTACCGCGAACTGCTCGCCGAGGCCGGTCCGATGAGCGTCGGCCACGAAGCGCTCATCACCGTCACCGTCGACCAGCGGCGCGTCACCAACAGCCGCACCAACACAGATGGCGACACTGCGGTCGCCGCGCTCCTCGACGAGCTGCGGTTGCTCGCCCTGCGGCTCGACGCCGCCAACCTCACCGCCCGCGCACCTCTGTCGCCGCCACAGCTGGCCGAGGCGCTCCGGCTGCGCCTGGACCCCACGTGCCGCTCCCGCCTCGAAGCACGGGCGGCGACGCTCGCGCAGCTCGCCGGGCTCGTCAGCCGCCACGCCGCCGGTCCCGTCGCGACACGCGTCGCGTGGGACCACGTGCAGACCGACGCCAGCCTGCACCGCGCCTACTGGGTGGCGGAGTGGCCGCGGCTCGAGGTCGGCCCCAACTGGCTCGAACCGCTCCTGCTCCACGGCGCGGGCGTGCGGACGTTCAGCCTGATCTACGAACCGGTGCCGCCCTCGCGCGCACACCGCCGGGTCGATCGCGACTCGACGAGGCTCGCCGCCGACGAGGAGCAGCGCGCCCGCGCCGGCTTCCGGATCGGGGCCCGCCACCGCCGCGCCCAGACCGCCGTGCTCGAGCGCGAAGCCGAGCTGGTCGCCGGCTACGCCGAGCTCGCCTTCGCCGGCCTGCTCACCGTCACCGCGCCCGACCCCGACAGCCTCGCCGCCGCCTGCGCCAGCTACGAGCAGGCCGCCGCCCAAGCCGGTCTCGAGCTGCGGGCCCTCGACGGCCAGCACGACCTCGGCCTCGTCGCGTCCTTGCCGCTGGGCCGCAGCCTCGCCGTGCGAGGCCTGCTGTGAGGTTCCGGTTCGGGCTCCGGCTGTCGCGGCACCGGGCTACCACCGCGCACCTGTGCTCGGCGTACCCGTTCGCGGCCGAAGCCGGGCTCGGCACCGCCGGGGTGTACCTCGGCGCCAACGTGCTGACCGGTGGCGGCGGGTTCGCCTTCGATCCCTTCGAGGCCTACCGGCGCAGCCTGGTCACCAACCCGAACATGCTCTTCGCCGGGGAGCCGGGCACGGGCAAGTCGGCGACCGCCAAGTGCCTGATATATAGGGCCTGCGGCGTACTCGGCCGCTGGGTGGCGATCGCCGATCCGAAGGGCGAGTACCTCGGGCTGGCCGATGCCCTCGGCCTGACGGTCGTGTCGCTGCACCCCGGGGGCAGCGCACGCATCAACCCGCTCGACCGGGGACCCGACCCGCACGCGGCGAGCGGCGAGGAACTCGCCCGCCAGCAGGCCGTGATGGTCGCCGCGCTGGTCGCCACCGTGCTGCGCCGCGACCTGTCGCCCATCGAGGACGCCGCGCTCGGTTGGGCGGTCGAGCATCTCGCCCGCCAACGGCGAGCGCAGCCGACCCTGGCGGACGTCGCAGCCCTGCTCGCCGAGCCGACCGACGACATGGCCAGGCGAGCCAACGCCACGCCCGCGGAGCTGTCGCGGTCGGTCGACGCCGCCCGCTACGCGCTGGGCAAGCTGCTCGACCGTTCCCTGCGCGGCATGTTCGACGGCCCCACCACCGTCGGCCTCGACTGGCACGGCCCGGGCGTGGTCCTCGACCTGTCGGCCGTGCACCACGAGCCCGAAGCGCTCACCCTCGTCATGCTCGCGACCACCGCGTGGCTGCAGGCCATGCTGCGCCGCGCCGACGGCCCACCCCGGCTGCAGGTGCTCGACGAGGCGTGGAGCCTGCTCGCGTCCGAGCGGACCTCCCGCTACCTGCAAGCGTGCTGGAAGCTGGGCCGCTCCTACGGCGTCGCCAACATCGCCGTTGTCCACCGCCTCTCGGACCTGCGAGCCCAGGCCGACGACGGGACCGCCACCGCCAAGGTCGCCACCGGGCTGCTCGCCGACACGCAGACACGCGTCCTGTTCCGCCAGGCCAGCGACCAGATTGCCGACGCCAAGGCGCAACTCGGGCTCACCTCGACCGAAGCCGCCGTGCTGGGCCGCTTGTGCCGCGGCCGCGCCATCTGGAAGGTCGGCGCTGCCACCGCCGTGGTCCAGCACGCCATCGGCCGGCGCGAGGCGATCTTCACCGACACCGACACCCGGATGGCCGCCTGATGCGCCCACCGCCCGGTCCGGTCGCCGCACCATCCCGGCAGGGCGCCGAGGGATGGTTCCCCTGGGTCGTCGGCTTCGCCGCCGCCGTCGTCGCGCTGGTGTGGAGCGGCGCCGCGGTCGCCGCCCGGCTCACCGGCGGCAGCGGCGTGCGCTTCGCCGACGCCGGCGCCGCCCTGTTCCAGCTGCCCGGCCAACTTGACGACCCGCGGCTCGCGTGGCCGGCTCGCTCGCGGGCGGGCCTGCCGGGGGCGGGGGTCTACTGGGCCGCGCAAGCCCTGACCATCGCCGCCGTCGGGTGCGCCGCGGTCGCTGCGTGGCACCTGCATCGCCGGCTCTTCGGGGACGTGCCGGGCCCGCTCGGCGTACGCCACGAAGCCGGCATCGGCGGCCGGCGCGACCTCAAGCGGCTGGCAGTCCGGCAGCCGGTCGGCAACCGGCTGACGCTCGGGCGCTGCAACGGCCGACTGCTGGCGTGCGAACCGCAGGCGAGCCTCGCCGTCATCGGCCCGACGGGTTGTGGCAAGACCGCCGGGTTCGCCATCCCCGCGCTACTCGAGTGGGAAGGGCCGATCATCGCCACGTCGGTCAAGACCGACCTGCTCGAAGCGACGATCCACCACCGACGCCGCAAGGGATCGGTGTGGGTCTACGACCCGACCGAGATCAGCGGCCAGCCGGCCTCGGACTGGTCGCCGCTCGACGCGTGCGACACCTGGCAGGGCGCCACCCGCACCGCAGCCTGGATGGTCGAAGCGGCCCAACCCCGCCGCGACTCGCTCGCCGACGGCGACTACTGGTACGGCCAGGCCCGCAAGGCGCTCGCCCCATTCCTGCTGGCGGGCAACGTCCGCGGCGCCAGCCTCGCCGACCTCGTCCGCTGGATCGACACCCAGGAACGCACCGAGGTCGAACAAGCGCTGCTGATCGCCGTCGACCGCGCCAACCACACGCACCCGCCGCCCGACGGCGACGACCCCATCGACGAGCACCGCTGGAACGCGCTGCGCGACGCCACCGTGTCGCTCGTCCGCGCCTACCTGAGCCGCGTCGCCGACGAGCAGCGCCGCGCCCTCGCCCACGTCCCGTTCGACCAGTGGCCGCTCGAGCTGGTGAGCCGCATCGAGGACCTCGTCGAATCCGAATGGCTGGCCGAAACCAACGCCGCCATCCGCCGCCAAGGCGGCGAGCAGCTCCTCGACGTCATGGCGCCGCTCAACGCGGCGCGGGCGCTGTGGAACAAGGAGCCCCGCCTCCAAGGCTCGGTGTTCGCCACCGTCGAGAACGTGCTCGGCGCCTGGGCCGACCCCGGCGTCGGCTGGGCCGCCGCCGGCGGCTCCGACACCAGCGTCGACATCGCCGCCTGGCTCAGCGGCAACAACACCATCTACATCGTCGCCGCCCCCGCCGAGCAGGACCGGCTGCGACCGGTGCTCACCGTGCTGATGCAGCAGGCGCTGCGGGCCGCCTACGACGCCGCCAACCGCAACGGCGGCCAGCTTGCCCAGCCGTGCCTGGCCATGCTCGACGAGGCCGGCAACATCACCCCGCTGCGGGACCTGCCCAGCTACGTGTCCACCGCCCGCAGCCACGGCATCACCATCGTCACCGTCTGGCAGGACATCGCCCAGATCACCGGCATCTACCGCGACCGCGCCCAGACGATCCTCAACAACCACCGGGCCAAGCTGTTCGGCACCGGCATCGCCGATGGCGCCACCCTCGAGTACGTCAGCCGCCTCATCGGCGACGAGAGCCGCACCGAGCGCACCGTGGCCACCGACCTGCACGGAGGGCGGCGCAGCATCTCCGAGCACCGCACCTACCGGCGCGCCGCGCCCGTCGACGTGCTGCGCCGCCTGCCCGACGACGAGGCCGTCCTCGTCTACGGGTCGCTGCTGCCAGCGCACGTGCAGCTGCGGCCCTGGTTTCGCGACCGCCGCCTGCAGGCCATCGCCGATCGCCCCGACCTGATCCGCCGCTGAAGGGAGGAGACATGCGCGTCTACGCCGGCGAACGCGACCCCGACACGGGCCACGGCCGGGTGTGGGTCATCCACGACCTGCCCCGCCCCGACATCCACGAGGTCGTCGAGATCCTCGGCGAGCTCAACAAGCTCATGGAGTTCCGCCGCGACGGCTCCGTCGGCGACGACTACGAACGCCGCCGCGCCGCCACCATCGCCCGCAAGGACGAGATCGTCGCCCAGCTCAAGGCCGCCGAGGACGCGCCCCGACCCGTCGAGCTCGTCCACCACGCCGAGCGCTGCTGGGCCGATCACTTCGACTGGGGCACGGACGACGCCGGCACCGCCGATCTCGCCCGCTCGATCGTCAGCCGCGAGATCGGCGAGGTCGCCCCGTCGGCCGTCTACCTGCGCTTCGCCGCCGACATCATCTCCGAGCTCGACCACCGCTCGTTCCGGCTGCCGGCGAGCGAGGTGTGGGACTGGATCGAGGCCAACCGCGACCTGGTCCAGCGTGAGCTGTTCGACCAGCTTCCGCCACCGGACAGCGACCCGTCGGTGCCCGCGTTGTCGGTTGCCGAGTCGCACACGCACGCGGACCACCAAGAGCCGGTCGAGCTGAGCGAAGCCAGCGGCAGCGCGGTCGTACGCGCCTGCGAGCAGGCGTGGCGCGACATCCAGGCCCATCACCCCGACCTGCCCGACGTCGTCGTGATCCTCGGCAGCGGCGTCGAGCGCGGCCGGCTCGTCAAGCTCGGTCACTGGTGGAGCGGCCGGTGGATCGCCGACGGCCAAGCCCGCGGTGAAGTCCTGCTCGCCGGCGAGGCGTTGCACCTCGCGCCCGCCGAGGTGTTCGAGGTGCTCCTGCACGAAGCCGCCCACGGGATCAACGCGGCTCGGCGCATCCCCGACACCAGCCGCGGCGGTCGCTACCACAACCGGCGGTTTGCCGCGACCGCCAGCGAAGTGCTGCTGCACGCCGAGCTGCTGCCGCCGTACGGGTACGCCGCCACCAAGCTCACCCCCGAAGCGGAGAAGCGCTACGCGGCCACCATCGAGCGTCTGGGCGAGACGATGCGCATCGCCCGCAACATCGGCCGCGACGTAAGGCTCGGCACCGGCGCCGAAGAAGGCCTCGAGGGCGGCCGCGACGCCGACGGCCAGGATCGTGGCGGCCGCCGACGCGAAGTCACCGCGCGGTGCGAGTGCGGGCGCCAGTTCCGCATGGCGCCCTCGGTGTACGAGCAGGGCCCGGTCGTGTGCGGGCACTGCGGTTCGGCCTTCCGCGACGTCGCCCAGCGCAACGTCGAACGCGAACCGGACGCCAGCGTCATCGACGACACGTTCCTGATCCGCCGCCGCGCCGCGCTCGACGCCGAAGCATCCGCGGGATTCGCGCCGTCGCCCCGCGTCGTCGCCGTCCTCGACGAGGAACGAGCCCGGCTCGCCGCCGCGCTCGCGGCGGCGCCCGATGGCGACAGCGCGCTGCTGTCGCCGATCCACCGCCGGCTCATGCTCATCGACGAGCTCCTCGCCGCGTCCGGCCACCACCTGGCGAGCGAGCCCGTACCCGTCACTGAATTGCAGCGAGAAGGCGTGGGCCAACTGCTCGACGGTCGCGCCCCGCCGGGCGAGCTGGCGGCGGTGGCGCGGTGGTACGAGACGTTCGGGACGCTGCACGAGCAGCCGATGCCGCCGGGCACCGACCCGCAGGAGCGAGTCGATGTCGCGCGCTCCCTGCTCAAGGCGGACGGCACGCTCACCGGCCCGCGCCTCGCGGTAGGGGAGACCGAGCTGCTGGTTGGCGACCGCGTCATCAATACCCGCGACGTCCCCGCCTTCGGGCTCGCCGCGGGCACGCCCGGCACGGTCGAACACGTCGACCCCGACCACGGTGAGGCCCGCATCGACTTCGCCACCTGGGGCCGCCTCGAGCTGTCGGTCACCCAGATGCTCGAAGCGGGACTCGGCCACGACTACGTCGCCCACGACGACGGTGTCGCGATCGACCAAGCCGATGTCGCCGATCGTCTCTTTGTCGAGGCCAGCCGCGTCGAGCCGGGAGTCGGCTGGTGAAGGCGCCGTGGGGCCGCCGGCCGATCGACGCCGCCCTCGTCTACGCCCACCGGGGATGGGAGGTCTTCCCGTGCCACACGCCAGCGCACACCCCAGGGTCGTGCACCTGCTGCCGCGCCGACTGCAGCTCGCCCGGCAAGCATCCCCGCATCAGGAGTGGGCTGCACGAGGCGGCCAGAGACGAGGCCGTGATCCGGCGGTGGTGGGCCAACTGGCCAGACGCCAACGTCGCTATCCGGACCGGCGCGGCAAGCGGTCTCGTCGTCATTGACATCGACCCCGACCACGGCGGCAACGAAACCCTGCAGCGCGTCCTCGACGAGCGCGGCCCGCTTCCCGCGTGCCGCACCGTGCGGACCGGATCTGGGGGACGCCACTTCTACTTCGCGCACCCCGGCTTCGACGTCCCCAACGACACCGGCCGCCGCCTCGGCCCCGGCATCGACATCCGCGGCGACGGCGGCTACGTCATCGCCCCACCGAGCCTGCACGTGAGCGGCGGCCGTTACGCGGTCGCGGCACACGGCGGCCAGATCGTGCCGCCACCGGGCTGGCTCGCCGAGCTGCTGAAGCGACCCGAACCCGAACCGCACCCGACACGCACCCGAGCAGCGGTCTCGGTCGAGCACGGCGACGCCTGGGCGCGCGCCGCGATGCACGGCGAGCTGCAGCGCCTCCACGACGCCACTCCCGGAATCCGCAACAGCACCCTCAACCGCGTGTCGTTCCGGCTCGGCCAGATCATCGGCGCCGGGCTCCTCGACCACCGAGAGATCGAGCAGTCGCTCATTCAGGCGGGCGTCAGCGTCGGCTTGGGCGAACGCGAAGTGGCGCGCACAGTCGAGTCGGGACTCACCGCCGGCATGGAGGCTCCCCGCGGGCCGGTGGAACGCGTCGACCTGGAGATCGATGGTGGTCCGTCGCTCGGCTGAGCATGCGAGGTAGCCTCGGGACAGCGTTCGAGAGGCCGTCCTGCCCCTCCTGGTGCCGTTCATGCACGGGAGGTGTGCACGGTGGACGCAGCAACCCTCGATCGTTACCTGACCGACTCGCTCCTCCTCGAGGGCAGCGATGCGCTCGACGAAATCGCGGCCCAGCTCACCGGGCTGTACGAGGCTTGGGCACGCCAGGGCGTTGAGGAGCCTTCGCTCCGCTGGCTCGGCGGTCTCATCGCCAACGTCAACTGGTGGAGCGGCCGCCTCCTCGGCGGGCTCTTGTTCGTCCATCTCGAGCAGGAAGTCCCTGACGACGACGATGCATGAGCCCTACGATGACCTTGTGGCGCAATCGAAGCGGCCAGGCGCGCGCAGCATCGACCAAGCGGTGCGCGACGCCCTTGCCGCGCTGCTGCCGTCGAACTTGGGCGAGCAACCCCACCTGACACGGGCGGTGCTGGCGGATCGGCTCGCCGCGGCAGCGACACGCTTGTCGCGTGCCGAGGTCATGGCCGCGCGCGATCGGGACGGCGCCACATGGGACGACGTCGCCGACGCCTTCGGCGTCACCCGACAAGCCGCACACGAGCGGTTCCGCACTGGGCCCGACGGTCTCCACTCCCGGTACTTCAAGCGACAGGCCAGGTAGGGGCTCAGCGCTAGCGCGGCCGCCGCGCCAGACTTCGCTGATGGCACCGACCCCCGAGGTTCTGGTTTGGCGGCGGGTAGACGTGATCGGGCCCGACGGCTCCGAAGTGCTTGGCAGGCTCGACGCGTATAGCGGTGTCGACGCCGGGTGGTGGGCGTGGTTCTGCGCCTCTTGCGCGACGGTTGGCGGTCCTCGGTTTCGAGCGGTCGATCGGGCCTTGCGCGCACTTGCGGAGCATTGGGACGAGGCACATGGTTTGGACGCGTAGCGCGGCACAGAAGGTCGAAGGCCCGGGCCTCACGTGGCTCAAGTGTCGACCGCACGAAGCTGCGTGCACGCGCGGTTCAGGTGAGGTCAAGCTCCGGCACCGCGGTGACGGGCTCCATCTCGATCGTGATCGCTGAACGCAGCGCGTCCTCCGCGCGGAGGTAGCCCCACGCCGCGTCGGCGTCTTGGGGACGCGCGCCGAGGACATCTTCGAGCTCGCTGCCGTCGTCCGGTCCCGCCCAACCGAACCGCTCGAGGTACACCGATACCTCTTCCACCGCGTTGCGCCACACCTGGCCGGCCGTGTAGTCGTTCGGCTGCTCACCAATGGCTCGCACGACGGCGTCGGGGGGCTCGATGAGGGCGTGGGCCCGGACCTGGAGCTCGAGGGCGCGTTCCGCGGCGGTCACGAGGCGGAGCCGTTCGACCTCGGCATCGTGGGCCACGAAGAACGCGCGGCGCTCCGCCCGCTGCTCGCGCAGCGCCGCCAGGAGCTCCTCGGTGCGCGTGATCGCGGTGTCGAGTGTGCGCAGCTCTCGTTCGGCCTGCCGTTGGCGACCGGCGTCGCGCCAGCCGAACCGCGGTCGGCGCTGCGGCTCCGCCGATGTCTGTTGCCACAGCTGTCGGCGGGTGGTGAGCGCGTCGAGCCGGCGGCTGGCGGCGGCGAGCGCGTCGCTGACGTCCCGCGGCGCCTCACTGAGAACCGCCTGCATTCGGCGTCGTTCTTCTGCGAGCTGCCGGAGCGTCCAGCCGCCGAATTGGTCGGCGACCGTGGCGGCGCGGGCGTCGTCGTCGTGCGCGAGCCGGTTGGCTCTCCGCCTTTCCAACGCCTCGGTGACGGTGTCGAGCCCGGTCGGTGATGCGTCGTGGCCGCGGTGAGCGCTCTCCTCGTCCCGAGCCGCGACGGTGCCGTCCACGATGTACAGGCGCGCCTGGTGGCGGCCTCGGGTGAGCGCCACGTAGCCCTCCTCGAACGACGCCTGGTCACTCGCGTGGTACAGCGCGCGGTCGAGCGTTGCGCCCTGCACGCCGTAGGTGGTGCGGGCGTAGCCGTAGTCGAGGTGGCCCTCGGCCAGGTACCACGCGGGCAGCATCACTCGGCCCTCTTTGCGGAAGTCCACGACGAGCGCCCGGCGGCCGGTGTCGATGGCGACCACCACGCCGGCGCTGCCGTTCTTCACGAAGTCACCCGAGGCCGATCGCAGCCGCCGATCGTTCTTCCGCGCCACCACCCAGTCCCCGATCGAGTACTCCCAGCGGCCCGTGGTGAGCGTTTCGACACCGAGGCGGCCCTCGCGGCGGAACCGGTGGCGGGCCAGGCGGTTGAGCTCGGCCCGCACGCGGTTCGGGCCGGCGATCATCGGGTCGTCGCTGCCTTCCAGCACGCCGCGCCACCAGTCCTCGACCATCGCCGAGTAGCTGGCAACCGCGGTGGGCGACTTCACGATCCTCCCGGCCGCCTCCAGCCGTTTCAGCGCGGCGGGCACCTGCCCTTGGCGGTACTCCTCGATCGCCGCCCGCTCGGTGGGATCGAGCTGGCGGTTGTTGGCCACCAGGTGCACGACCCGGTCGTCCTGCTGGCGGGCGAGTGCACCGAACAACCCGCCCGCGTCGACCGGTCCGTGCTGGTCCGGATCGCCGATCAGCTTGACCGCGCCGCCGGCCGCTCCGATGTGGCGGGCCAGCGCGGCGAGATCGCGGGTGCCGACCATCGACGCTTCGTCGACGAGCAGCACCGCGCCGGGCGGGGCGCCGTGACGATCGAGGTCGAGCAGCAGACGGGCGATTGTCCGGGCCGGCTGGCCGGTCAGCACTTGCAGGTTTGTCGCCGCTTCGAGCTCGGCCGCGGCGGTGGCGGACAGCGCGCAGCCCAGCACCGGCACGCCCGATGCCAGCAACGCCTCCACGCATGCCGCGGTCGCGTACGTCTTGCCGGCACCCGGCCGGCCGGCCACGACCTGGATGGCCGATGCCTCTGGTCCGCAGACGGCGCGGATCATCTCGACCTGCTCGGTCGACAGCTTCGGCCGCGCCTCGATCGCCCGCTGAACCGCCGCCTCGGCGGCGTAGGGGACACGTGTGCCGAAGCCCTCCGACGCCCAGTGCAGCAGGTCCCGCTCGAGTTGCAGCAGGTCGGGTGTCGTGTACCGGGCCAGGTCCCGGCTGCGCTGGCGCCCCCCGCCACGGCGATGCACCCGCTCGACGTTGCCAGCCTGCGGCGCGAGCACGACAACACGAGGCGACGAGAGGAAGCGATCGGCCAGTTCGTCGATGCGTTCCGCGCTGGCTGCCGCGCCCATTTGCTCGGCGAGGGCCTCGACCACGTCCTTGCGCTCGAAGGTGCTTGCTTGGCGGGTCAAGCCATGCGTGCCGGCGAGCTCGGCGAAGACCTCGTCGACGTCCGGGTCGGTGACGGCCGGCGCCCGGTCGAAGCAGGCCGCCACCTGCTCGGCGCCGAAGCCGAGCGCTTCCGCCTCGGCGCGCCAGCGGGCTTCGAGCGTGGCCGCTTCGACGCCGTACTCCTTGGCCTGGCGTGTCTCCAGGGTCGCGGCCTGGTGGGCCCGCGCCGAGGTGTAGCCGGCCTCGGCCACCATCTCTTCGATCTCGTCGCGCCGCTTCGAGAACGCCCGGATCACCGGCTCCGGAACGCCCTGGATCTCGGCCCACCCGTTGCGCACCGGCTCCCAGCACACGCCGAGCCGCTGGCTGAGCAGGTGCCGGAGGTGCGCCTGGTACACGAAGCCACCGGGGTGGGCGTGATCGAACAGCGGGCGGCCGTCGATCGCCTGCCACCGCCCGTCCACCGTGCGGGTCAGGTTCGCGGTCACCACATGCGTGTGGAGCAGCGGGTCACCGGCTCGGCTCGTGCGGTGATCGAACGCGGCGGCCACGAGCCCGTCGGTCTCGACCTTCCCGCGATCACCGGTGCCGCGGCGGGCGTACAGGGCGTGGCGTTCCACGTAGTCGACGACCGCGTCGACCGACTCGCGGTGCGCCTGGCGGATCGCTTGGCGCTGCTCGTCGTTGCCGAGCGCCCACAGGACGCTCACGCTCTTCGGCGGCCGCAGCGTCAGGTCGTAGCCGGGACGCGCCTTCCTCGAGCTGTGCGCCGCCTCGTAGCGCTCGACCTCGGCGCGCGGCACTTCCCACATCTCACCGCGACCGTCCGGGCGCGGCACCTTGGTGCCGACCAGGTACCGCTTCGGCGCGTCCTCGGGACGCGCGGCGGCGCGCTGGCCCGCCCACAGCAGCTGCCACACGCGTCCGACCGACACCTTGAGCCGGGCTGCCACCCGGGGCACGTCGACGGCGTCGCGGTCGAAGAGGCTCGGCTGGTTGGGGGAACGAACCGTGCGACGCTCGAAGCCCGTCCGGGAGCGGACCAGCCGCTCGCCGGTCTGCGGGTGCCGCCCGTCGAGGACCGCTCGGAAGTCCTCAGGCTCGACCGAGCCGCGCAGGCCCAGCGTCTCGGCGAGGGAGCCGACCCAGCGACCTTCGGACTCCCCGCGGCCGGTGTAGTAGTCCTCGGCCGAGCTGGCGACCTCGCCGATGTAGTAGTCGGCCGCGTCGGGGCTCAGCCGGCCGATGTTCAGCATGGCCGTCGCTCGCGAACACGTCCCACATAGGGGATAGGTGTCGCGCGCGAGGAAAACGCGACACCGAAATCTGGCGCGCGACCCGATCGCCGTTATGGCGGTGACGCCATAACGGCAAGTCTGTGTGCGTCTCAGAGGGGTTGGTCATCGCGTCAGATCGATGCGGTTGCGGGATGCTGCGGGTGGTGTTGGGCGCGGCGATTCGGCGGAGATCGTCGAACTCGTGGAGGCGGGTGAGGCGGGTGACGAGGAGGCCGGCGTCGATGGTGCGAGCGACGCGCTCGCTGGCGGTGACGGTGGCGACGACGGGGACGCCGGTGACCTGGCTCACGTCCTTGGCGGTCAGGCTGCGGCCCTCCTCGGCGACCAGGATGATCCCGTCGGGCGGTGGGCCGTCGCTGGCGAGCAGCGTTGCCAGGGCGAGGTAGCAGGGGCCTCTGAGGACGACGTACGACTCGCCCGCAGCGATCGCGGCGCTCGCAGCGTGGAGCCCGCCGTCGACGACAACGGTGTCGGCTGCGATCACCTGGGGTTGGACGGCGAGCGTGAGGCCGCGAGTGACCTGGACGATCTCGCCGTGGTCGATGGCGGGAACGCCCAGCAGGGCAGCGGCTTGCTGATCGGGTGCGGCTACGAGCACGACGCTCCCGTGCGCCACTGCCCGGAGCGCGAGCGCGGCCGCCACGGTCGTCGTTCCCTGACCGCCGCGCGCACCGGTGACCACGATGGTGCGCGCCGATTGCGTCGTCTGGTCACCGGTGACCACGCCGTGACCAGCATGAACGTCGGGTGCCGCCGGGGCACCGGCCGGGCTTCCCCGACCCGGCCGGTGGCCCCGAGCGATCTCATGAGCGGCGGTCATCGCGCCGCTGCCATCTCGAGTTCCGCCTGGTGACGCTCGATGAGGTGACCAGGCAGGCGCAGCAGGTGACGCCGGGCCAATGGCGGGACGGCGCGGAGCACGGCCAGCGCGTCCCGACTGTCATCGATGCTCGCGAGCTGGAAGACGACCAAGCGGGCAAGCGTGCGAACCATGGGGCTATTCCGCTGCGTTCCGCCGCCGAGGCCGAGCTCGTGCGCCAGGTCCGGCATGGCGAGCTCGACGCCGGCGGGCTCGGCCTCAGCCCACGCGGCGAGCCGCCGAAGTGCCCACATGGCCGACGGCCCGATCACCGGGAGCCAGTACGTCTCGGCGTAGAGGCTGCGCGGTTCGTGCCCGACGTTCTCGATGACAGGGTCGATGAGCGGGACGATGCGGAGCGGGTCATGAGCAGCGAGCCACGTCAGCACGTCCGGAGAGGTGCGGGGCATCAGAGCCTCCTGGGGGATGAGTAACTTCCTGACATGTGTGACCGAGGCGTGTCAAGGACTTACTGATCACGTCGGCGAAATTGACGCTGCAGCGTCAACGGACTGGCACGCCGTCGCCGCGCCCGAGCCCGTTGGCAAGTCTGTGCGTCTCGGCCGCGTGTGGGCCCGCCCGGTTGCGAAGCCAGACCGATCGCAATGCGGCCGTGTTCATGACTGAGGTCGGGCACGAGCTCGGTGGCGGCGGCACCTGAGACGAGGCCAGTGGCAAAGTGCTGCACACCGCTGCGCACCTTGGCGGGACGCCGGCAGGCGGCTGCGATCCCGCCGGCGTTGGCGGCGGTGACGGGCAGGCTGGCGGCAGCAACTTCGCCGAGCGGTGCAGTCATCTCAGCAGCAGGCGTCGCCACGCCAGGCCTCGCGGCCTTCGCGTACGGCGAGGGCGGCGATGCCGTAGGCGGCGAGCGAGTCGGCCACCCCCCAGCCGAGCGCGGCGTTGGTGGCGAGATGCATCGACACCCACGGATACTATTGACCACAGCCGATCAATCAGGGAGGCTCAATGCCCGCCGCGCTGGACACGGATATTCAGCTCGTCGCCAAGCTGTTTCGGGGCTTCGCCGATCCGACTCGGTTGGCGATCCTGGTGGCGCTCGCCGATGGCGAGCTGCGGGTGACCGACCTGCAGACCCGGCTGGGTGGGTCGCAGGGCAATATCTCGGGGCACCTGGCGTGCCTGAAGGGCTGCGGGATGGTGGCCGACCGGCCTGCGGGCCGGGCGGTGTGGTACCGGATCGCCGAGCCCGAGGTGATCGGGGTCATCCGAGCGGCAGAGGGCCTGCTCGCATGCACCGGCGAGCTGGTGGATCTTTGTCCGAACTACCGCGCTCCGCGACGGCGACGGTGATGGGTGTCGCCGAGACCGGTGAGCATGCCGGCGTGACGGACGAGGCGCCGGAGCATCTGTGGGAGAGCCGGGAGGTTCGCTGGTCGGCGCTGTCGGGTCTGCTGCTGGCGGTCGGGTTCGTCGCCGAGCGCGCGGGCGCCGACGGCGTCTGGGTCGCTCTGGTGTATGTGGCGGCGACGTTGGCGGGAGTGCGGTTCTTCGCGTTGGAGGCGTTCGAGGAGCTGCGCACTGAGCGCGAGGTCGGCATCGAGTTGCTGATGACCGTCGCCGCGTTCGTGGCCGGGGGGCTGGGCTTGTGGGGGGAGGCGGCGACCCTCGCGTTCTTGTACTCGATCAGCGAGTCCCTGGAGGAGTTCACCCAAGACCGCACCCGGGGCGCGATCCGGGCGCTGATGGATCTCGCCCCGAAGCGGGTCGTCCGCGTGGTCGATGGCCGCGAGGAGGAAATCGCCCTCGAGGATCTCGCGGTTGGCGACCGGTTTCTGGTGCGGCCCGGCCAGGGCATCGCGACGGACGGCACGGTGATCGAAGGACGCTCGGCGGTGAACGAGGCCGCGGTCACTGGAGAGTCGGTCCCAGTCGACAAGGACGTCGGTGACCGGGTGTTCGCCGGGACCTTGAACACGACCGGCGCCCTGGTGATCGAAGCGACCGCGACCGTCGCCGACAACACGCTGGCCAAGATCGTGCACCTGGTCACCGAGGCCCAAGAGCAGAAGGGCCGGGGCGAGCAGTTCATGACCCGCTTCGCCCGCAAGTACTCGCCCGCTGTGCTGCTCACCGGCGTCGCCGTGGTCGTCATCGGCGGTGCGGCGACCGGCGACTGGTCGACGTGGGCCGAGCGCGCCGCGACGGTGATCGTCGCCGCCGCGCCGTGCGCTCTGGTGATCTCCATCCCGATCAGTTACGTGGCCGCCATCGGCAACGCCAGCCGCAACGGCATCTTGATCAAAGGCGGTGTGTATCTCGAGGAGCTCGCGCAGGTGAAGGTGTTGGCCCTCGACAAGACCGGCACCATCACCCAGGGTCAACCCCGCCTCGTCGACATCGAGACGGCCGACGGCTGCGATCGCGACGACGTCGTCCGGCTGGCGGCGGCAGTCGAGGCCCGGTCCGAGCACCCACTGGCCCGGGCCGTGGTCGCCTACGCCGAAGAGGCCGGCCTGGCTTTCTTACCCGCCGAGGACTTCGAGGCTCTCACCGGCGCCGGCGCCCGCGGCCGCGTCGACGGCGCCGACGTGGTCGTCGCGTCACCTGCCCATATGGGCCGCCGTGGCGTCGACCTGGACGGCCTCGCCGCGACCGTCCTTCGATTGCAGGCCGCGGGGCGGACCGCGGTCGTCGTCGCCGTGAACGGCGAAGCGTTAGCTGTGCTGGGCGTCGCCGACGTCGTGAGGCCCCAGGCCAGGGCGGCCATGACTGATCTCCGCCAGGTCGGTCTCCGGTGTCTGGTGATGCTGACGGGCGACAACCTGGCCACCGCGCAGATCATCGCTGAGGAGGTTGGCGTCGACGACGTGCGCGCCGAGCTCGCGCCCGAGGACAAGTCGCGCGTCGTCGGTGAGCTCGCGGCGACGTTTGGCCATGTCGCCATGGTGGGCGACGGCGTGAACGACGCGCCCGCGCTTGCCGCCGCGTCGGTTGGTATCGCCATGGGCACCGCTGGGAGCGACGTCGCGTTGGAGACCGCTGACGTCGCGCTCATGGCCGATGACCTTTCCAAGCTGACCGAAGCGCTCCACATCGGGCGGCGTACACGTCGCATCGTCCGCCAGAACGTCGCGCTCGGACTCGTCATCCTCGCCGCTCTCGTGCCCGGTGCGCTCGTCGGCGCGTTCGCGCTCCCGGTCGCGGTGCTCGCGCACGAGCTCTCCGAGCTCGTCGTGATCGGTAACGGCTTGCGGCTGGCCCGGCGATGAGCGCACCGGCGCACGAGCAGAGTTCCGCTCGGTCGATGGCGCGGCGTCGCCTCGGGGTCGTCGCGAGCGTCGCCGCCGCGGTCGATCTCGTCAGCAAGGTCGCGGCCAGCGCGTTCCTTCCCGACCGCACCCCGAGGGGTTCGCGTCGCTGGACGAGGCCGCGGATGCGATCGCGGCGTATCTCTCGCATCGCCGCGCCCGCGTGACCTACGTGGGCTCGAGAAGAACCTGCGCCGCGGCTCGGATGGCCGCTACCGCTGGCACTGGGACCCGCGCGTGCTCGAAGGCGACCGAAGCCTGACCGGCTCGCGAGACAGGAACGGTTGCCGCACGCGGCCCGCAAGCTCGACGTGCCTGCTCGTGCGCGGACGGGAGAGCGACATGCTCACCGAGGACGGTGTCGCCGAGTTCCTGGCGCTCGTCCCCCCACGCGTCGTACGTCGACAGCACGACGTTGTCGGGGCAGAACGCGTAGTCCTCGAAATGGTGCTTGACCGGCCACAGCGCGTCGAAGCCGAGCCGGTCGGCGAGCACGGCGAGGCGGATCTCCTCGTCGTAAACCTGCGCGTCGTCGACGCCGTCGCCGTAGCCGTACGGCTGAAAGACCATTTGCAGGCCGAACCTCATCGTCACCTCATCGTCGTACCTCGTCCGGCGTGCCGGCAGGTCATGGCTTGGGGTCGACGATCGTGAGGGTGCCCTGGGCCGCGCACACGAGCCGGTCCCGGTAGTGGATCTCGCCCCGTACGACCGCGCTGCGGTTCGTCATGGCCAGCACCGTCGACTCCGTCTCGAGGACGCCTGTCTGGACCGGGGCGATGTAGTTCAGCTTGACCTCGGTCGTGGCCGCCCACTGGCCCGGCTTCATCAGCGGGTAGACGACCACGCCGGTGACGTGGTCGATGATGGCGGCGAGCACGCCTCCGTGGGCGTTGCCGAACGGGGTGAGCAGCTCCTCGCTGACCCGGGCGCGGCACCACAGCTTGCCCGGTTCGAAGCGGACCAGCTCGATCCCGAGGTAGCCGGGCAAGCCGCCTGCCGCGGCGTCGCCCATTTCCAGGAACCGTTTGGCGATCTCGGGGTCGAAGCGCTCCTCGATGCTTGGCGCAGGGCTCATCGTGAACGTCCTCCTCGGACCGCGGCCACGGCCAGCGGCCGATTGACACCGAACTGTGCCACGTCGATACTGCACGGTGCCAAGCGCGCCAGGCAAGGCCTGCGACGAGGAGACCAGATGGATCTGCTGCTGCGGGGAGCCACGGTGGTCGACGGGACCGGTGGGCCCGCGCGCCGGGCGGACGTTGGCGTCGCGGGCGGTCGCATCGTGGCGGTGGGTGACGCCGACCCGCCCGCGGGCACGAAGGTCGTCGACGTCAGCGGTCTGGTGCTGGCTCCCGGCTTCATCGACATCCACACCCACTACGACGCGCAGGTCCTCTGGGACCCCGACCTGACACCATCGTCGTGGCACGGCGTCACGACCGTGGTGATCGGCAACTGCGGGTTCGGGATCGCGCCCACCCGTCCCGAGCATCGCTCGCTGGTGGCCCAGACGCTGGAGAACGTCGAGGGGATGTCGGTCGCCGCGCTGGAAGCGGGCATCCCGTGGACGTTCGAGTCGTTTCCCGAGTACCTCGACGCCGTCGCCGCCCAGCCGCTGCGCCTCAACGTCGGCGCGATGATCGGTCACACGCCTCTGCGCCTCTACGTGCTCGGCGACGAGGCGACCGAGCGGGCCGCCACCGACGAGGAGATCGAGCGCATGCGGGCGCTGGTGGCCCAGGCGCTCGCCGCGGGCGCCCTCGGGTTCGCCACCTCGAAGTCGCCCACCCACGCGGGGGCCGGCGGCAAACCGGTGCCGAGCCGGCTGGCCGAGCTCGACGAGGTCGAGCGCATCGCCGGGGCTCTCGGCGAGGCCGGCCGGGGCGTGCTGCAGATCACCCCGGGCCCGGGGCTGTTCCTCGACGAGTTCGCCCGCCTGTCCCGCACCCTGCGCCGCCCGGTCACGTGGACGGCGCTGCTCACCGGTCTCGGTGAGCGGGGCCGGGCCGTGGCGCTCGCCGAGCGGACGGCCGCCCTCGGCGGCGAGGTGTGGCCCCAGATCGCGTGCCGAGAGCTGGTCATGCAGATCACGCTCGAAGACCCGTTCCCGCTCGCGTCCGTCGAGCCGATGGGCGAAATCCTCGCCCGGCCCCGCGAGCAGCGCGCCGAGGTGTACGCCGATCCCGCGTGGCGCGAGCGGGCACTTCCCGCGGTGGGGCGAGCGTGGCGCCACCGGTGGGGCAAGATCCGGGTTGCCGAGACGGCCACCCACCCGGAGCTCGTCGGGCGCTCGCTGACAGAGATCGCCGCGGAGCGAGGGGCCGACCCGTTCGACGTCATGGTCGACCTCGCGCTCGACGACGGGCTCGCCACGCGCTTCACGGTGGTGCTCCTCAACGACGACCCCGACGAGCTCGCCGAGCTGCTCCGCGACCGGCGCTGCGTCCTCGGCCTCTCCGACGCCGGCGCACACGCCAGCCAGCTGTGCGACGCCTGCTTCAGCACCCATCTGCTCGGCCATTGGGTGCGCGAGCGCCAGGTGCTGACGCTCGAGGAGGCGGTGTGGCGCCTCACCGGGCACGCCGCCCGGGTGTTCCGCCTCGCGGACCGCGGGCTGATCAGGGAGGGGCACGCCGCGGACCTGGTCGCGTTCGACCCCGACGTCGTGGGGCCCGAGCCGCTGGAGCGGGTGTGGGACCTTCCCGCCGGCGCCGACCGGCTCGTCGCCCGCGCCCGCGGCGTCGAAGCGGTGTGGGTGAACGGGACGCCGATCCTGACCGGGGGCGCGCCCGTCACCGGCGCCGCCCCGGGGACGCTCGTCCGTGGCGGTGCACGATGACCCGCGGCGCCGCACCTGAGCGGCCGAGCCTCGTCGAGGAGCACCGCCGGTCGGCCCGCGACCGCATCCTGCGGGCTGCTCGGCTCGTGATGGCCGAGCGCGGCCTGGCCACCCGGGTCGACGACGTCGCCGTCGCCGCCGGGGTGGGGCGGCGCACCGTGTTCCGCTACTTCGAGTCACGCGACGCCCTGCTCGCCGCCGCGCTCACCGACTCGATGCGCAGTTACGGCGACCACATCCCCCGCCCCGAGCCCGAGCGGCCGCTCGAGGATTGGCTCGACGACGCCCTCGTCGCGATCCACCGGATGAACGCGCGACACGGACGCGTCTACTGGGAGCTGGCCTTCGCCCGGGAGCTCGAAGGGGAGCTGGCCGACGTGGCAGAGACGCGGCGGGCCGCCCGGCGCGCCCTGGTCCGCCAGTTCACCCAGGCGGCGTGGCGCGCCGCGGGCGGGCAGGGCCGGACGCCGGTGTGGCTCGCCGACACCGTCGCCATCCACCTGTCGGCGTTCGCGACCGAGGCCCTGCTCGGGGACTTCGGCCGTAGCCCCGAGGAGGTGGGCCGGGTCACCGCCCGTGCGCTGCGCGCCGTCATGGCCGCCGCGGTCGCCGAGACCGCCGGCGCGGCCCCCTCAGCGACGCCGGACGCGCGATGAGAGCCTCGCTGTTCTACCTGCCCACCGTCGGCAGCCGGGCCGAGATCGAGCAGGGCCGGGCCGGGCTCCGCCGCGACCTCTACCAGCGCATGCTGCGCGAGGTCGCCGACCAGGCCCGGCTGGCCGACGGCCTCGGCTACCACTCCGTCAGCTTCACCGAGCACCACTTCCACATCGAGGGGTTCGAGCTGTCGAACAACCCGGTGCTGCTCGACCTGTACGTCGCCATGCAGACCGAGCGCATACGCGTCGGCCAGCTCGGGATCGTGTTGCCGGCCGAGAACCCGATCCGGGTGGCCGAGAACATCGCCATGCTCGACCACATGTCGGGGGGCCGGGCCGACGCCGGCTTCGCCCGCGGCTACCAGCGGCGGTGGGTCGACACGATGGCCCAGCAGGTGCACGGCGTGCGCGGTGTCCAGCCCCACCAGCACGACGACGTCGACGCCGTCAACCGGGCCGCGTTCGAGGAGTGCTTCCGGATCGTCAAGCGGGCCTGGACCGAGGACCTCATCAGCGTCGACGGCGACTTCTGGCGGGTCCCGGTGGCGGGAACCCCCTGGGACGTCGAGTCCACCCGGCGGTACGGGGGTGGGGTCGACGACGACGGCCAGGTGCGCGCCCTCGCGCCCGTGCCCAAGCCGCTGCAGGTGCCGCACCCACCGATCTTCCAGCCGTTCGCGTCGTCCGAGCGCTCGATCCGCTGGTGCGCGCAGGAGGGCGTGACCGCCATCCTGCCCCCGCTGCACCCCGTGCTCGAACGGCGCCTCGTCGACGTGTACGCCAGCGAGTCGGGGCGAGCGCCCGGTGACGGCGTCGCGCTGTTGCGCGACGTCGTCGTCGCGCCCACCGACGACGAGGCCATGGCGCTGTGGGCCGAGGGGCCGCTGTTCGGGTTCACCTCCTGGTTCAGCCCGTTCGGCTTCGACAAGGGCCTGCCCGACCCGCAGACCGGCGAGATGCCCGACCTGCTCTGCGAGGGCCTCGCGCTCGTCGGCTCACCCGACACGGTGGCCCGCCAGCTCGAGCACCTGCTCGAGCGCCTGCCGTCGCGCTGGGTGTACTGCTGGGAGTGGAACGGCCTGGTGCCCCACGACGCGCTGTTGCGGTCGATCGAGCTGTTCGCCACCGCGGTCGTGCCCAAGGTGGGAGAGGTGCTCGAGCCCCCCGCGCCAGGAGTCGTGTCCGCGTGAGCGGCACCGGCCGGGCCGCGCTGTTCTTCGGGCCGGGCCGCGACATGGAGCTCGTCGAGCTGCCCGTCCCCGACCCCGAGCCCGGCGCCGTCGTCGTGCGGGTCACACGGGCGAACATCTGCGGCTCCGACCTGCACATCTGGCGCGGCGACGGCTGGCTCGGTGCGATGGCCCGCGACGACGGCCGCATCATCGGCCACGAGATGACCGGCCTCGTCCACGCCCTCGGCCAGGGCGTCACCGCCGACTGGGCCGGGCGCCCGCTGGCGGTGGGCGACCGGGTCGCCTACCAGTACTTCGCGCCCTGCGGCCGCTGCCGCTCCTGCCTGCGGGGGATGACCGAGGCCTGCGCCCACTCGTTCCGCGTGCTGCAGGGCAAGCCGACCGTGTTCCCCCACTTCCGCGGCGCCTACGCCGACTACTTCTACGTCACCCCGCAGATGGCGATCTTCGCGGTCCCCGACCGCGTCACCGACACGATGGTCGCGGGGGCCAACTGCGCGCTGGCCCAGGTCGTCAAGGGCCTCGACCGGGTCGCGGTCGGCATGGGCGACACCGTCGTGATCCAGGGCGCCGGAGGTCTGGGTCTCTACGCCACCGCCGTCGCCAAGGAACGGGGTGCCGAGCGCGTGATCGTCGTCGACGGCCTCCCCGACCGGCTCGCCCTCGCCCGAGCCATGGGAGCCGACGAGGTGCTCGACATGGGCGAGCTGGCGACGGCCGACGAGCGGGTCGCGGCCGTCAAGGACCTGACCGGGGGCTGGGGCGCCGACGTCGTGTGCGAGTTGGTGGGGCGGGCCGACGCCATCGCCGAGGGCCTGCGCATGGTCGGCGTCGGCGGCCGCTACCTCGAGATCGGCACGTTCTACCCGGGCAGCACGGTCGCCATCGACCCCGGGTTCCTCGTCATGGCCAACATTCGGGTCGAGGCGGTGGCGGCCTACGACGCCCGCAGCCTCCAGCAGGCACTCGCGTTCCTCGATCGTCACGCCGACGACCTGCCGCTCGACCAGGTGGTGGTCGACTACCCGCTCGAGGCGATCAACCAGGCGTTCGCCGACCAGGACGCGGGGAAGGTGACCCGGGCCTCGCTGGTGACGGCATGACGCCGGGCTGGCAGTACGCCGACGTGTGGGACGCGATCGCCGAGGTGCGCGGCGACGCCCCCGCGCTGGTCCACGGCGAGCGCCGCATCACCTGGCGCGACCTCTCGCGCCGGGCGGACGCCCTCGCCCGGTCGCTGGTGGCGGCCGGGGCCGGGCGGGGCGACCGGGTCGCGCAGTACCTCTACAACTGCCCCGAGTACCTCGAGGTCAGCTACGCGGCGTACAAGGCGGGGCTGTGCCCGGTCAACACCAACTACCGCTACCGGGCCGACGAGCTCGTGCACCTGTGGGACAACGCGGATGCCGTGGCCGTGGTCTTCCACGGTGCGTTCACCGACACGATCACCCCGCTGCGCGACCGGGTCCCGACCGTCCGCCGCTGGCTGTGGGTCGACGACGGCGCCACGCCGTGCCCGGCGTGGGCCGAGCCCTACGAGGCGGCCGTCGCGTCGAGCGAGGACGGTCCCTACGTGGCGGCGTGGGGACGGTCGGGCGACGACATCGTGATGGTCTACACGGGGGGCACGACCGGCGCCCCGAAGGGCGTCATGTGGCGTCACGACGACCTGTACCGCGCGTTCAACGTCGCTGGCGACCCCGACGAGCCCGACCTCGCGGCGGTTCGCCGCCGCGTTGCCGAGCGTGCGTCCGGGCCGCTCGGCCTTCCGGCGTCGCCGTTGATGCACGCGACCGGCTGCATGTTCGCCACGACGATCCTCACCCAGGGCGGCACTGTCGTGACGCTGCCCGGCCGGTCCTTCGACGCCGCCGCCCTGCTCGACGCCGTCGAGCGCGAACGGGTCGAGTCGATCGCGCTGGTCGGCGACGCGTTCGCCCAGCCGATCCTCGCCGCCCTCGACGCCGATCCCCGCCGCTGGGACCTGTCGTCGGTCGCGACGGTCGTTTCGGCCGGGGTGATGTGGCGCGCCGAGACGAAGGCCGCCCTCGCCGCCCACCTCCCCGGCGCGGTGCTGGTCGACATGCTCGGCTCGACCGAGGCCCACGGGCTCGGCAGCGCGGTGACCGCCGGAGGCGACGGCGCGGCCACCGCCCGGTTCCGTCTCGGGCCGGCGGCGCTCGTGGTGACCGACGACGGGCGTCCCGCCGGGCCCGGCGAGGTCGGGCTGCTGGCCGTGCGGGGGCCGATCCCGCTCGGCTACCACAAGGACCCCGCCAAGACGGCGGCCACGTTCCGGACCGTCGGCGGCGAGCGCGTGTCGGTACCCGGGGACTGGGCCCGCGTCGAGCACGACGGGACGGTCACGCTGCTCGGCCGCGGGTCGCTGTGCATCAACACCGCGGGCGAGAAGGTGTTCCCCGAAGAGGTCGAGGCCGCGCTGGCGACGCACCCGGCCGTGCGCGACAGCACCGTCGTGGGCGTCCCCGACCCGCGGTTCGGCGAGGCGGTCGCCGCGGCCGTCGAGCTGCGCCAGGGGGCCACCGCCGCCCCGGACGACCTCGCCGCCCACGTCAAGGAGCGCCTCGCCGGCTACAAGGCGCCCCGCCACGTCCTCGTCGTCGACTCCGTCGGCCGGGCCCCGAACGGCAAGGCCGACTACGCCGGCGTGCGCCGCCGGATCATCGAAGCCCTCGGGCTCGCCGTCGCCGAGCCCGCGACCTGAGAGGAGCACCATGCCCGCCTCCGTCATCTCCGCCGACAGCCACATCACCGAGCCGCCCGACACGTACGCGCCGCGCATCGACCCCGCCTACCGCGACGAGGCGCCCCGCCTCGTGCACGACGACCAGCTCGGCGACATCTTCCACATCCCGGGCATGAAGGTGCCCGTGCCCATGGGGCTCGTGGCCGCGGCCGGCAAGCAGGCCGAGGAGCTGCGGACCTTCGGCGTGCGCTTCGAGGACCTCCACCGCGGCGGCTGGGACCCGCAGGCCCGTCTCGCCGACCAGGACCGCGACGGGGTGGCGGCCGAGGTGATCTACCCCACCGTCGGGATGGCGCTGTGCAACCACCGGGACCTCGACTACAAGCGGGCCTGCATGCAGGCCTACAACCGCTGGATCGCCGAGTACTGCTCGTCGAGCCCCGACCGGCTCGTCGGCGTCGGCCAGACGGCGATGCGCACGCCGCAGGAGGGGATCGACGACCTCCACGAGATCAAGGCGCTCGGGCTGCGAGGGGTGATGATGCCGGGCAACCCCGGCTACGAGGACTACGACCACCCCGACTACGACCCGTTCTGGGAGGCGGCCGTCGGGCTCGGCCTCCCGCTGTCGTTCCACGTCCTCACGACCCGCGACACCTCCCCGGTGCGAGGCCCGAAGCTCAACGGGTTCATGAGCATCCTCCGGGCCAACCAGGACGTGATCGGCACGATGATCTTCTCGGGCGTGTTCGAGCGGCACCCCGCCCTGCGCATCGTCTGCGTCGAAGCCGACGCCGGCTGGGCGCCCCACTACATGTACCGGATGGACCACGCCTACAAGCGGCACCGCCACTGGCTCCCGGCGGGCACGCTCTCACGGCTGCCGAGCGAGTACTTCCGCGACGCGGTGTACGTCACCTTCCAGGACGACTGGGTGGCCTTCCAGGTCGCCGACCTGCTCAACGTCGAGCGCCTCATGTGGGCCAACGACTTCCCCCACTCCGACTCGACCTGGCCGTGGTCCCAGGAGATGCTGGCCGAGCACACCGCCGGCCTCACGCCGCACCAGCGGGACCGCATCCTCCACGACAACTGCGCCGAGCTCTACGGCATCACGGTGTGAACCGCGTCGCCGACGCCGATCGCGTCCGGGCCGAGGTCCGTGCCTGGCTGGCCGAGGCCTGGGACCCCGAGCTGCCGCTGCGCGAGTGGCGGGCGCGGCTGGCCGACGCCGGGTGGGCCTGCCCGTCGTGGCCCGTCGAGTGGTGCGGCCGCGGCCTGCCGCCGGAGCTGGCCGCCGTGGTCGGCGACGAGCTCGACCGGGCCGGCGCGGTCGGCCCGGCCATCGGTGTGGGCATGTCGTTGGCCGCCCCGACGCTGCTCGCCCACGCCTCCGACCCCCTCAAGCGGCGGCTGCTGCGCCGGATCGTCACCGGCGAGGACACCTGGTGCCAGCTCTTCAGCGAGCCGGGCAGCGGCTCGGACCTGGCCGGGCTCACCACCCACGCCGCGCGCGACGGCGACGAGTGGGTCGTCAACGGCCAGAAGGTGTGGACCACCGGGGCCCACCACGCCGCCTACGGCATGCTCCTGGCCCGCGCCGACTGGGACGCGCCGAAGCACCGGGGCCTCACGTTCTTCGCGCTCCCGATGTGCCAACCCGGCGTCGAGGTCCGGCCGCTGCGCCAGATGAACGGGCGGGCGTCGTTCAACGAGGTCTTCCTCGACGACGCCCGGGTGCCCGACGACCACGTCGTCGGCGAGGTGGGCGGCGGCTGGGTGGTCGCGCTGACCACGCTGGCCCACGAGCGGGGGCTGGCCGCCGGGCTGTTCGGGTCGCTGCCCGGCCCCGGCGAGGGCCGCGCCGCCCGCGAGGCACGCGAGGAGGCAGCCGCCTACCTGAAGACCTACGAGTGGTACCCGCAGCGGGCCGGGCGGCCCGATCTGGCGCCGGTGCTGGCGAGGGACGCCGGTCGCGGCGCCGACCCCGTCGTGCGCCAGCGCCTCGCCCGGCTCGCGTCGCTCGAGCGGGTGAGCCGCTGGAACGCCCAGCGGGCCCGTGCTGCGCGCGACCTCGGCCGCTCACCCGGCCCGGACGGCTCGCTCGCCAAGCTGGCCACCAGCGGCGTCGCCCGGGAGGCGGCCGCCGCCCACGCCGAGATCGCCGGCGCCCACGCCATGCTGACGGGACCCGACTCGCCGGCCGGCGGCCTCGTCGCCGAGGTCATCGTGTCGGTGCCGGCCCAGTCGATCGCCGGCGGCACCGACGAGATCCAGCGCAACATCGTCGGCGAGCGGGTGCTGGGGCTCCCAAAGGAGCCCCAGGTCGACGCCGACGTCGCGTTCCGCGACGTCCGCACCAACCGCCGCCCCGGCGACGGCCGCGACTGAGCACGCCGGTCAGCGTCCCCGGAAGGCGGGTTCGCGGCGGCCGAACACCGCCTCGATGCCCTCGCGGGCGTCGTCGGTGGCGGCCAGGCGGGCCTGCTCGTCGAGCTCGCGGGTGAGGGCCGCCTCCACCCGGTCGGCGAGCCCGCGGCGCAGCGTGGCCCGCACCGCCACCACCGCCAAGGGCGCGGCGGCGGCGATCTCCGCGGCGAGCCGGAGCGCCTCGGCGCGCACGTCGTCACGGGCCACGCAGCGGTCGACGAGGCCCATCGACCTCGCCTCCTCGCCGCCGACCCGGCGGCCGGTGAGGAGCAGGTCGGCGGCCCGGCTCGGGCCGACCAGTTCGGGCAGCGTCACCGACAGCCCGAAACCGGGGTGGATCCCGAGGCGGACGAAGTTGGCGGCCAGGCGCGCCTCGGGGCAGGCGACCCGCAGGTCGCACGCCAGGGCGAGGCCGAGGCCACCGCCGACGGCCGCGCCGTGGACGGCGGCGACGAGCGGCACCGAGACGCGAAACAGCCGGGTGGCCTGCTCGTAGAACCGCTCGGCCGCGCCGCGGAACGCCGCGCCGGCGGCGCCGGGTCCGCCGTCGCCCTCGGCGGCCGCGGCCCCGAAGTTCACCCCGGCACAGAATGCCGTCCCCGCCGCGGCGACGACCACCGCCCGGCACGCCGGGTCGGCGTCGGCGGCCTCGACCGCGTCGGCGACGGCCGCGAGCATCTCGTGGTCGACGAAGTTGTGTGGCGGGCGGCGCAGCTCGACGAGCGTGACGTGGTCGTGGCGTTCGGTGGCGACCGGCGGCTCGCTCACGGCGTGCGCTCGATCAGGAACGACGCCACCGACCGGACGGCGTCGTCGGCCTCGGGCACCAGCCCGGCGTACTGGTGCCACACGTGGATCATGCCGTCGGCCTCCCACAGATCGACGTCGACCCCCGCGGCACGCGCCCGGCTGGCGAGGCGGCGGGCGTCGTCGAGGAGCGTCTCGCGGCTGCCGACGTGGACGAGCAGCGGCGGCAGCCCGGCCAGGTCGGCGAAGACGGGCGAGGCGAGCGGGTGCGTCGGCTCGACGCCGGCAAGGTAGCTCGCCGCCCAGCGGTCGAGGTCGTCACCCCGCACGATCGGGTCGTCGTCCGCCTTGGTGGCGACGGTTCCCCCGGACTGGGTGAGGTCGGCCCACGGCGACAGGCACACGGCGCAGGCCGGGAGCGGTGCTCGGGCGTCGCGGAGCGCGAGCAGCGCGGCGACGGCGAGGCCGCCGCCGGCGCTGTCTCCCGCCACCGCCAGGCGTCCAGGCTCGGTGCCCTCGTCGAGCAGCGCGCGGTAGGCGGCCACGGCGTCGTCGATCGCGGCGGGAAAGACGTGCTCGGGCGCCAGCCGGTAGTCGAGCAGCACGACCCGGGCTTCGGCCTCGCGCGCCAGGTGGGTGGCGAGGGCCTTGTGCGAGGTTGGTGACCCGATGTGGTAGCCGCCCCCGTGCAGGTACAGCACCGTGCGCCGGTGGTCGCCGGCCGGCAGGACGTCCCATGCCGGAACCCCGCCGACCGTCGCGTCCTCTCCGACGCGGGCGGTGGGGTCGGCCGGCACCATGGCCCCGAGGCCGTCGTAGCCCGCTCGCCACGTCTCCACCGGCGCGTCCGGAGGGATCTCCATCCCTGCGAACAACGCCAGCAGCTCCTCGAACTGCGTCGACGCCATCACCTACCTCTTCCTGCCATGTCACGCTCGCCCAGTCGCACCACCGGCCACCCGCGGCGGGCGGCCACCGCCTCGAGCTCCCGATCGGGGTGTACCGCGTGGGGGTGGCCGACCGCTTCGAGCATCGCCAGGTCGGAGACGCTGTCGGCGTAGGCGTGGCTGGCGCCCAGGTCGATGCCGGCGGCCGTTGCCTCGACCCGCATGGCCTCGGCCTTCGCGTGACCCTGGCAGAACGTCACCACGCTGCCGGTGTAGCGCCCGGCGCGGGAGTCGAGCCGCGTGGCCAACACGCCGTCGATCCCGAGCATCGCCCCCACTCGGGTGACCACCTCTTCCGGCGCAGACGACACGAGGTACAAGCGGTGCCCGGCCGCGCGATGCGACCCGAGCAGATCGTCGACGCCGTCGCGTACGAGCGGGCCGAGCGCTGCCTCGACGCAGTCGTCGAGCGCGGCGCTCAACTCGTCGACGGACCACCCCCGGACCGCGGCGCCGAGCACCTTCTCGCGCTGCCCGCGGCGGCCGCCGGTGCGGAGGTGGACGGCGTGCGCGCCGAGCGCGCGCACCACGAGGCGGAGCCGGACCATGCCGGCAGCGCGAAGCGGTCCGGCCAGGGCGAAGACGCTCGACCGAGCGAGGAGGGTGCCGTCGAGATCGAAGAAGGCGGCCTCGTGCCGCGCGAGGTGCACGGCGTGATCGTAGCGGCGAGACACGTGACGTCGTGCGTCTGATGCCGCGAGAAGGCTAGCTCCGTCGGCGGGCACGCCTGGACGGCGTGGGCGGTGGCGGGGTGGCCGCGAGCGCGGGAACGAGGAACGTGGCGAGGAACCGCCGCTGCTCGGCGGCGGTGCGCTCCACCGGTCCGGGTGCGGTGAGCAGCGACAGCACGGCACGCAGGATCCACTCGGAGGCCTCGTCGAGGTCGACGCCGGCGCGCAGTTCGCCGCTCTCGCGTGCGCCTTCGAGGAGCGGTCGGATGAACTCGGCGGTGCGTTGGAACAGCGCCTCCGACGCACCGGCGATGCTGACGGTGAGCCCGGCGACCTCGGGAGCGAAGAGGAGGGCGAGATGGGGGTCCCTGCGTACGTTGTTGACCGTGAACACGACGCCCTCGACGACCGCGCTGGCGAAGTCGGGCTGGGCGCTCAGCCGCGTGGCGAGGCGGCCGAGGAAGCGGTCGGCTTCGCGCAGGAGCACGCCGAGGATGAGCTCATCGCGGCCCTCGAAGTAGCGGTACACGGTGGCGCGCGAGACACGGGCGGCGGCGGCGACGTCTTCGACCGTGGTCTTCATCACGCCGAAGCGCTCGAAGCACGACTCGGCCGCGTCGAGCAGCCGCTGCCGTGCCGCGCGTGCATCCGTCGGAGCTTCTTCGCCCCATCGCAGCCGTGCCATCGGCGAGCGATTGCCGCCAGCCGCTCCTCGAGCGTGCTCGCGATGTCGAGGCGCTTGTCGAGGTAGGCCTCCAGGTCGGGCAGCAGCGGCGGGAGCGCGGCGAACAGCCGGCCGGTCACCGCGTGCAGCACGGCGTCTCGCACCTCGGTGGTGGGTTGAACGCCGGCGAGCACGGCCATGGCCCCGAGTTGCGCGTCGACCCGGTGCTCCATGGCCGAGAACGCGGTCTTCATCAGCTCGGCCGCGCCGTCGCCCTCGAGCAGGCGGGCCAGGAGATTGCGGACGGTGAGCACCTCGTCGGCCATCGTGCGGGCGTAGTCGGCGGCGATCTCCTTCTGGCGGGCGGGGAACAGGCCCTGGTAGGGGAACACTCCGAAGTAGCGGGTCCGCTCCAGCGGCCGGAAGATCATCTGGATGGCCAGCCAGTTGTTCACCACACCGTCGAACGCGCCGACGATCGGCAGCAGCCACAGCCGCTCCACGAAGGCGTAGCCGAACACCTCGACGAGCCCGATGAAGAACCCCAGGACCGCGCCGTACCAGATCACCCACTGCAGCTCCCTGGCGCCGACGCGCTGGACGAGGCGGGCGAGGCGGTCGGAGTTGTCGCCCGACAGGAGCGACACGACCATGCCGCGCACGTCGAGCGCGGAGGCGATCGCCGGTTTCAGCCGCTCGACGAGGTCGGCTACCAGGCTCTGGCTCTCCTGCTGCAGGTAGGCGACCACCGCCTCGCGGGCGGGGTCCGCCAGCTCGTCCCACATGCCGGGCCGGACGGCCTCGGCCGTGTCGCGGGCCAGCGCGGGTCCGAGACCCTCGAAGGTGGGCGCCAGCAGGGTGGCGATCTCGACCGGGTCGATCCGGTCGATCAGCTCCTCGACGGTCATCGCGGAGCCCGTCACGGTGTCGGCGATGCCGGCGGCGAACTTTGGCGACCGGCGCTGCACGATGCCCTGCCAGCCGATGGGCCCGACGCCCACCCAGCGGGCGGGCTTGAAGATCAGCTGGATCGCCGCCCACTTGGTCGTGTAGCCGATGACCGCGCCGACCAGCGGCAGGAAGACCAGCAGACTGACGAACCGCATGTGGGGACCTCCCGCGACGATCGACACGACAGACTACGGATTCCGTCATGTTTCTCGCCAGCGCGCGCTTGCTGGCGCGATGGTCGCCGTGAGGCCTGTTACTCGCGGCCGTCCGAAGACCGATGCCCTGCCGTGAAGCGGTCGAGGTCGACGGCGATGAACAGGCCTTCGGCCTCGGCCACGGTGACGCCGTCGTGAGCCGCTCGGCCGTCGATCACGAGCTTGCGGCCGCGGCGCTCGCGCAGGCGGGCGCGGAACTCCAGCTCCTCGCCGATCGGGGTCGGGGCTCGGTAGGTGACCGTGAGGCGGCCCGTGTACGCAGGCGTTCGCAGCATCGACAGGACGAAGCCCATGGTGTCGTCGAACACGGCGGCGACGACCCCACCGTGGGCGCGGCCCGGCGCCCCTTCGAATGCCGCCCCCAGTGCGACCCTGGCGACCGCCTCGTCGCCGTCGCGGAACACCCGGATGGCGATCCCCATAGGGTTGGCCTGTCCGGAGACGATGCAGTCGGGGAAGTGGTCCATCGTCCCGCCGTCGGGCGGGGGGCCGGCAAAGAGGTCTTGCTTCATGGAGTGGAACGGCCGCTGTCTCGCGGGTGCTGACTCGACCTCGTGGAGGAGTCCCTCGACGCGGCGCGCGATGGTGCGAAGCACGATGTCGGGCACGTCGCGGGCAACGAACGCGTGACCGAGCCGTCGAAGCGCGGCCGCGGCCGCGAGCCGTTCGGCTGGGGCGTGGAGCCCGTCGACTGCTCCCCGGTCACCGTTCCCGGTCACCTGTCACCCGCCCCCGGACGGGTGTGCGCCCAGATGGTCCGGGCCTCGACGTCGACGTCGTGGGGCAGGCCGAGGACGACGATGCTGCGCGGCGCGCTGCGCCGTGGATCGTCGTTGCCGGGAAGATCCGACTCCATCGACAAGATGCTACAGAGTGTTCCTCGTGTCTCAAGGCAGAGTAGGGTTGCGCAGGGTGGGCGGCGCGGACCTTCAGGGAACAGACGACGTCGGCTGGGCTCGCGTCACCGGCCAGTGGGCGGCGATTCACGGGCGAGGCCGGCGATGAGCGCGCCGATCGCAGGGTTGCGGCCGCTCGCGACCCAGGACGTGGAGGTCGCGCCCGGGCTTCGCCACGTGGAGGTCTTCACCCTCGAGGGGCTGCTGACGTTGCTGTGGCACGACGCACCGGGCACGTCCGCGGCGGTGGTCGCGTGTGGTGGCGCGATGGGCGGTCTGCTCGGGCCTGCCGACGGCCTCTACCACGACCTGGGGACGGCACTGGCGGCAAGAGGGATCGCGGTCGTGCGCGTCGCCTACCGCCGGCCCAACGACCTGCCGGCGTGCGTCGTCGACGTCGCCGCCGTGGCGCAGCTGCTCGCGGGTCGGGGCGTCCGCCGCGTGGTCCTCGTCGGCCACTCCTTCGGCGGCGCCGTCGCGGTCCGTGTCGGCGCCGCGCTTCCCGGGCTCGTCGCCGGGGTGGTCACGCTCGCCACGCAGTCCGCGGGGTGCGAGGTGGCGGGCGCGCTGCGGGGGCGGCGTCTGCTGCTCGTCCACGGCGACGCCGACGAGCTGCTGCCGGTCGCCGCCAGCGAGACCGTGCGCGGGCTCACCGGGAGCGGCGAGCTCGTCGTGCTGCCCGGCGCGGGGCACCTCCTCACCCAGGCGGGCGCCGAGCTGCGCCAGCTCCTCCTCGACTGGGTGCCGGGCGTGCTCGGGCACCGCGGGTGAGGCGTTCCGGCCCGGGGGTGTGAGACACTGAACGTAGGATGTCGAATGGAGCCGTCGGCGAGATGACCCAGCAGAAGCAGGAGCAGGAGGAGGCGGCGACCGAGATCACGGAGGTCGCGCCCGGCGTGCTTCGTATGCAGCTACCCATCCGGTTCACCGGCCTCGGGCACGTCAACATGTACGGCCTTCTCGACGAACGTGGGGTCGCGGTCGTCGACCCTGGCCTGCCCGGCGGCACGTCGTGGAAGGCGATCGCCGACCGGCTTCACCGCGCCGGGCTGCGGGTTCGCGACGTGCACACGGTCGTGGTGACCCACGGCCATCCCGACCACTTCGGCGGCGCCGGCCGGTTGGCCCGCGAGGCGGGCGCCGAGCTCGTGACCCACGCGCACTTCGCCGTCCCGTGGTGGCCCGAGACCTTCCCCGACGTCGTCGAGCTCGACAGCGCCGACGACAACGACGAACCGCGCGCGCTGGACGGGACCGACCTGCTCCGCTGGGCGCGCCAGACGCCGTGGGCGCCGAAGGCGTACCGGCCCCGCCTGCGCGACCGCCTCACCATCGGGGCTGTGCGCGTCGCCGGCCGCCGGATCGTCCCGCCTGTCCCGACACGGCGGCTGCGCGACGGCGAGGTCGTCAAGCTGGCCGACCGCGAGTGGTTCGCGGTTCACACGCCGGGCCACACCGCCGACCACCTCTGCCTGCACGACCCGGAAGAGGGCGTCCTCCTCACCGGTGACCACGTCCTGCCCTCGATCACCCCGCACATCTCCGGTGTGGGCGCCGGCCCCGACCCTCTCGACGACTACGTGGCTGCCCTCGACCGGGTCAAGGCCCTCCCCGACGTCCGCCTGGCGCTCCCGGCCCACGGCCATCCCTTCGACGACGTGGCCGGCCGGGTGGAGGCCATCAAGCGCCATCACCGGCGCCGCCTCGACCAGCTCCAGGAGATCGGCGCCGCGCTGGGCCCCGCCACGGTCGAGGACTTCGCCCGCCACCTGTTCAGCCGCCGCCAGTGGGGGCTGATGGCCGAGAGCGAGACCTACGCCCACCTCGAGCACCTGCGCCACGCCGGGGACGCCCGCCGCGAGTCCCGCGGCGGCCGGCTGGTCTACGAGGTCGGGGCAGGCGCGCCGCCCGGGCGCGTTCCAACGAGCGACCCCGTGCGCTGGTGATCATGCACATCGAGTGCTTGCCGCGTGCGACTGCGAGCGCGCTGGCCGGTCGCAGAGGGATCGATCGGCATGGTCGGCGACGAGCTGGTCGGGGTGCGTGACCGGTTCGCCCATCCCGGCTACGAGCCACTGGAACGCGTTCTCGCAAGCACCGCAGGCACCGGGGCGACGCGCACGATCAAGGCGACGACGTGGTCGCATGGGTCGGACCGCGACATCGAGTCGCCGCTCGAGTCGGTCGTCGCGTTCGGCGATTCGCGGCTCTACTCGTCGCTGTCCCCGTCAGCAGGCACGATCGCGTACACGCGATGACGGCTCGCCCCGGCGCCGGGTTGTACGTCAGCGACAGGTGTCGCTTCTCATCCGTCGGTGGCGTGCACGGCCCGATTGCGTCCACGACGCTTCGCTTCGTAGAGCGCGGCGTCGGCTCGGCTGACGAGCTCGTCGGCGCGCTCGCGGCCGTTCCACGTGGCGATGCCGGCCGAGCAGGAGCGCCCATCCGGCAGGTCCTCGCGAAGGCGCGCTACCAGCGCGTTCGCCTGCTCGCCGGGGCACCCGGTGAGGAGCAGCGCGAACTCGTCGCCACCGAAGCGGGCGAGCAAATCCGTCCGTCGCACATGCACCCTCCAACCGGAGGCGATGAGACGGAGGAGCGCGTCGCCCGCGCTGTGGCCGCCGTCGTCGTTGACCTCCTTGAAGTCGTCGAGATCGATGAGCGCAACTGACACGGGCTCACCCGTGCGACGGCTGCGGGCCAGCTCTCGCCGTAGCATCTGCTCGTACCACCGGCGGTTGGCCAGCCCGGTGAGGGCGTCAGTCGTCGCGGCCGCTGCCGCCGATTCGACGTAGAAGCCGAGCAGAACCCCCGCGACGCTCACGGTGCCGATCTGGAGAAGCCATTGCGCGGCTGCCCCGTCTGTGCCGCCGCGCGCGGCGAGTACGGCGGCGTAGGCCGCGGACACGGCGACGGTGTGCGCGAACGCCGCCGCGCGCGGCGAGTACGGCGGCGTAGGCCGCGGACACGGCGACGGTGTGCGCGAACGCCGCCGCACGCGAGAAGAAGGCGAACGCGTACAAGACGACCCACAGGTACAGCGCCGCGTAGGCGGCCATGGCCCCGCGACCGGCGAACACGAGCCCCGCGCTGACGAGCAGCGTGCCAGCGGCGGCGACCGCGTGGAACGCCCCTGGCGGAAGGCGATCGCCGCGCGTCGCGAGCCCGCCTGCGGCGATGAGCGCGACGAGCGCGAGGGCGGCGATGGCCGTGTCGTTGGTGCCCCGCCAGTGCGGCAGCGCGAGAGTGAGCAGCACGAGCGACGCGCCGGCGGCGAGCAGCAGCGCGGCCACACGCGCTTGGCGTCGTGTGCTCGCGTATGGTCGCTGCTTCGTGTGCCACATCCTCGCCAACCAGGAAACGGTATGCGGTCGGCCTGCTGCCACCGCGTCCGTCCGGTCCGTGCTTGCCGGGTAGCGCGGTACTGGGCTACTTCACGGTCAGGCCAGGGCGGCGGCGGTGTCGGGGTCGTCCCAGTCCTCGAACTGGAGCACGCCGAGCTCGGCGTAGCGGGGCCGGATGCGATCGGAGAGCAGGCCGAGCTTCTTGAGGTTGGGGACGATCTTGGAGAAGAGCATCTGGCGGAAGCCGACCATGAGCTCGCTGTGGTCGATGGCCTCCTTGCAGGCACCGAGGGGGAGGCCGAGGCGCTCCCAGACCTCTTCGGCCATGAAGCGGTCGCGCATCAAGATCGCGGCTTCGTAGCAGAAGTCCTCGCGCTCGCGGCGTTCGGCGTCGGTGAGGTCCTGGTAGGCCTCGCGCAGCGACAGGGTGCCGAACGCGACGTGGCGGGCTTCGTCGGCCATGACGTAGCGGGTGAGGTCCTTGAGGAGGGGTTCGTCGGCGAGTTGGTGGATGAAGCCGAAGGCGGCGAGGGCGAGGCCTTCGACCATGATCTGCATGCCGAGGTAGGTCATGTCCCAGCGGGAGTCGGCGACGATCTGGTCGAGGAGGGCCTTGAGGTGGGGGTTGACTGGGTAGGCGAGCTCGATCTTGTCGTTGAGGTACTTGGCGTAGACCTCGACGTGGCGGGCTTCGTCCATGACCTGGGTGGCGGCGTAGTACTTGGCGTCGATCCAGGGGACGGTCTCGACGATCTGGGCCGTGCACAAGAGGGCGCCCTGCTCGCCGTGGAGGAACTGCGACAGGATCCAGGCGGCCATGTGGTGGCGCAGCTCGGCCCGGTTGGCCTCCGACAGCTTCTCCCAGATGGGCGTGCCGTAGATGGGGATCTGGGCGTCGGGCAGGTTGGAGTGGGTCGGGTCGACCGGGATGGACCAGTCGAGGTCGGTCTCGGCGTTCCACTGGGCGCCCTTGGCCTTCTCGTAGAGCTTGGCCAGCGCCGGCCGGCTCCGCTCGTAGTCCCAGGTGAACGCGACGTCGGTGCTGGCGCGCACGTGGTCGACGAGCGCGGCGACGGCGGGAACGGGCGTCGTGGTCATGGTGTCGGACTCCTGGGATCGGTCGACGAGTTTACGATGTAGCCTGAGCTGTAAATACCTACTTTACAGGGAGGGCATGTTGTGTCAACACGGCCGGCCGCGGGGTCGGGGCGGGGACTGACGCCGTGGGGTCCGGTCGAGCTGCGCCCGGCCGAGGGTGCGACGGCCTCGCGGATCCTGGATGCGGCCTGGGACTGCTTCGTCGAGGCGGGGATCGCGGCGACGACGATGGAGCAGATCGCCCGGCGGGCGGGGATGTCGCGGGTGTGGCTCTACCGGCACTTCCCGAACCGCGACGCCATCGTGCGGGCGCTGATCGCCCGCGAGGTCGCCCGGTTCCTCGACGGCATGACCGCCCAGCTCGACCCGGCCGCGCCGGGCGGGCAGCTGGTGGCCGACGCGTTCGTGTACGCCATCGGGTTCCTGCGGGGCCACGAGCTGCTCAACCGGCTCCTCGGCACCGAGCCGGAGGTGCTGTTGCCGTTCATCACCGTACAGGGCGGCCCGGTGCTGGCCGCGGCGACGGAGATGGTCGCACCGCGGCTGGCGCGGCGGCTGGGTCGGGACGAGGCCGACGCCGTGCTGGTGGCCGAGGCTCTGGTGCGGCTCGTGGCCTCGTGCGTGCTCACCCCCCGGGTGGTCGCCGATCTGGGTGACGAGGCCGAGGCCCGGCGGCTCGTCGCCGCGCTGGTCCCGGCGAGGTCGGGCCCGCGGGCACCGCGAGGCTGAGGTGGCGCAGCCCGTCGGCAAGCTCGGCGTGGACGGGGCCAGCGGCGCGGTGGAGCAGCCGGGTGATGGCGTCGTTGTCGGGGAGGGCGACAGCGGCGAGCCGGTCGAAGCCGGCGGCGGCGGCACGTTCGACGAGCGCCTGGACGAGGGCGGTGCCGATGCCGCGCCGTTGGTGGCCGTCCTCGACCAGCACGGCGAGCTCGCCGCTGCGGGGCTCGTCGCGTGCGCGGTGGAGGTGGGCGACGCCGACCAGCTCGGTGCCGGTCGCGGCGACGAGCGCCAGGCGGTCGCGGCCGTCGACGTCGACGAGCCGGTCGAGCACCGACGGCCCCAGCCGGGGCTTGGCCGTGAAGTAGCGGCGGTAGCGGGTTGTCTCCGAGCAGCGGCCGTGGAGCCGCACGAGGGCGTCGGCGTCGCCGGGGCGCAGGTCGCGCACCGTCACCTCGCCGCCGTCGTCGAGCCGCACCACGCGCCGGTCGGCGATGTCGCCGTGGATGGCGGCCGGCGTGGCGGCGCCGACGAGCCGCAGGAAGGCCTGCACGCGGGCCGTTTCGGTGAACGAGAACGGCGGGTCGCGTCGCACCAGCACGACCACGGCCCGGGCGGGCCCGGGTACCTCGACTGGCACGGCCAGGGCCCAGGGGGGCGCGCCGTGCGGGCTCGGGGGTAGGCGCTTGACGTGATGGCGGCCCCGAAGGGGTGTGCCGGTGGCGAGCGCGTCGGCGGCCAGGGGCGGCGGATCGCAGCCCGGCACCGGGCCGGCCCAGGCGAGCTCGGCGCCGACCAGGTGGGCGGCGCTGGCGGCGAGCACGTCGAAGCCCATGCCGGGCTGGCTGAGCGCGCCGGCGGCGAGGTCGAGGGCCCGGGTCGTGCGGTCGGCCAGCTCGTGCGGGTCGGCGGGGCGGAGCCACACGACGCGGGCGCCAGCGCGCTCGAGGGTGTGGCCGAGCAGGGGGGCGTCGACGGGGACCGGCATGTCGATCACGAGGTCGTCGGCGACGCGGCCCTCGCCCAGGCGGTGCACGTCGAGATCGACGATGCTGGCGCCGAGCTCGGCGATCGCCTGCACGAGCGGGGCGAGCCGGCCGGAGCAGTCGTCGAGCTCGACCCTTGCGGTCCACAGCTGCATGCCGCCTCCGTGTTGTCGTGAGAGTCCGTTCTCACCCGCCATCCTCGCGGCGTCAGGTGAGCCCCGGACTACCGCGCCGTGAATCTCGCGTGAACCGCCGTCGACGTCGGCGCGACCCGTCCACCTCGCCGTGGCGTCGATGAGACAAAGTGCTATGGTCGTGTCATGTCACCGCTGGCGACTTTCAGCCCGTTCGATCCGGCCGTCGTCGCCGACCCGTACCCCTTCTACCGGGAGCTGCGGGCCGCCCACCCCGTATTTCACGACGAGGAGCACGACCTGTACGTCGTCTCCCGTTACGACGACGTGTCGACGGTGCTGCGGGACCCGGCCACCTACTCCTCCGCGCTCGGTATGGGCGAGCTGAGCAGCGGCAGGTTCGCAGCGGGCGGGCGGGGGCGCCCGCCGGCGTTCAGCCTCGACCTCGCCGGCATGCGCGTCCTCATCGCCACCGACCCGCCCGACCACACGAAGCTGCGGGCGCTGGTGAGCCGTGCTTTCACGCCCCGCACCATCGCCGCCCTCGAGCCGCGGGTGCGTCGCATCTGCGACGCCATGGTCGACGAGCTCGTCGCTGCCGGCGAGCGCGGGGAGGCCGACCTCGTCCTGCAGCTCGCCTACCCGTTCCCGGTGGTGGTGATTGCCGAGCTGCTGGGCATTCCCGCCGAGCGGCGGGCCGACTTCAAGCGCTGGTCGGACTGGCTGGTCGGCGCGCTGTCGGGGGCCTGGGACCCGGGCCGCTCCCAGGACGCGGGGATGGAGATGTTCGCGTTCTTCACCGAGGCGGTCGCCGAGCGCACGGCCCGTCCCGGCGACGACCTGATCAGCCTCCTGGCCACCAAGGGCCGGGAGGGCGACGACGCGCTCGACCCCGTCGAGATCGTGATGTTCTGCATCCTGTTGCTGATCGCGGGCAACGAGACGACGACGAACCTCATCGGCAACGCCGCCCACGCGCTGTGGGACCATCCGGGCGAGCTGCGCCGGCTCGCCGCCGACCCCGCGCTGGTGCCGGCCGCGGTCGAGGAGGCGTTGCGGTTCGCCGGGCCGGTGCAGGCGCTGCTGCGGGGCACCACCCGCGAGACGACCCTCGCCGGCACCCGGCTGCCGCGCCGGGCCCGGGTGATGATCGTGTTCGCGTCGGCCAACCGCGACGAGCGCGTCTACGCCGACCCGGACCGGTTCGTCGTCGACCGCAACCCCACCAACCACCTCGGCTTCGGCTGGGGCATCCACCACTGCCTGGGGGCGAGCCTGGCTCGCCTCGAGGCCCGGGTGGCAGCCGAGACGCTGCTGCGCCGCCTCCGCTCGCTACGGCCTGCCGGCGATCCCGAACCGGTCCACAGCTTCTTGCTGCGCGGCTACCGCCGCATCCCGGTCGAGGTGGTGCCGGCATGACGCGCGCTGAGCCGACCGCCGCCGCGGTGCATGCCGAGGTCGACGAGTGGGTCCGGCGCAACTGGGATCCCGACGACACCGTGGAGGCATGGTGGGACCGCCTGGCGCGCGCCGGGTACGCGGCGCCGATGCTTCCCCCGCCCTACGGCCGGGGCTGGAGCCGCGACCTCGCCGCGCTCGTCACGGCCGCGCTCGTGGAGCGGGGCGCCCTCGGCCCGCCGGCGGGACTCGGGTTGGTGCTCGCGGCGCCGACGATCGTCGCCCACGGCACCGACGAGCAGAAGGAGCGCTTCGTGTGGCGCATCCTCAACGGCCAGGACGCGTGGTGCCAGCTCTTCTCCGAGCCGGGTGCCGGTTCCGACCTGGCCAGCCTGCAGACCCGGGCCGTGCGTGACGGCGACGAGTGGGTCGTCACCGGCCAGAAGGTGTGGACCTCCACCGGCCAGCACGCCGACTGGGGGATGCTGCTGGCACGCACAAATCCCGACGCCCCCAAGCACCAGGGCATCACCTACTTCGCGTTCCCGATGCGCCAGCCCGGCGTCGACGTCCGCCCGCTGCGGGAGATGACCGGTCGCGCCTTGTTCAACGAGGTGTTCCTCGACGGCGCCCGCGTCGCGCACGCGGACGTGATCGGCGGGGTCGACAACGGGTGGGCGGTCGCCAACACGACCCTCGCCGTCGAGCGGGCCAGCATCGGCTCGGGCGGCGCCAGCGCGTTCAGCGCCGCCATCCCCGGCTCGATCGCCGGCCACCTCGCCCAGCGGGCCGGCGACTTCGCCGGGCGGTCAGCGCCGGGCGGCGAGGGCCGGGTCGGCGCCGGCACCGTGCGCCGCCTCATCGCCCTGGCCCGCGATCGCGGCCGGGCGGAGGAGCCGGCGGTGCGCCAGGCCCTCGTGCGGCTGTGGACGCTGACCGAGCTGAACCGCCTGTCGGTGCTGCGCGCCAAGGCGGGCGGCAACCGAACGGGGGGCGAGGGCAACATCGCCAAGCTGTTGATGAGCGAGACGATCCGCCGGGCCCGGGAGGCCGGCAACCTGGTGCTGGGCGCCCACGCCATGGTCGTCGGGCCCGACACGCCCGGCGGCGGCATGGTGCAAGAGCTCACCGTGTTCTCGCCGGCGCCGTCGATCTACGGCGGCACCGACCAGGTGCAGCGCAACATCCTCGGCGAGCGGGTCCTCGGCCTGCCCAAGGAACCCGGGCCGGCGAAGACGACGCCGTTCCGTGACCTGCTCGTCGGCACCCAGCCGCCGCCGTCGCGCTGACCGCCGCCAGACGCGACACCGAGGAGCGTGCGGTGGACGGCACCCGCGCGAGTCCGGCGACCGCCCTGGCGAACGGCGACGGCGCTCCGGGTCTACGACGTCTCGAAGCGACGTTTGACGATTTTCGTCTGTGTCTCATAATCTCCGGCCGTGAGCGGGATCTGCGCAGCCCGGGTCGTCATCGTCACGGGCGCCGGGCGGGGCATCGGCCGCGCCCACGCGCTGCTGTTCGCCCGGGAGGGGGCGAAGGTCGTCGTCAACGATCTCGGCGGCGAGGTCGACGGCAGCGGCCGCGCGGCCGGTCCCGCGCAGGAGGTCGTCGACGAGATACGGGCGGCGGGCGGCGAGGCGGTCGCCAACACCGACGACGTCGCCGACTTCGACGGCGCCAAGCGGCTGATCGACACCGCGCTCGACTCGTTCGGTGGCCTCGACGTGCTCGTCAACAACGCCGGCATCTTGCGCGACCGGATGCTGACGAACATGACCGAGGACGAGTGGGACGCGGTGGTGCGGGTCCATCTGAGGGGCACGTTCGCGCCGACCCGGTGGGCGGCCGCCCACTGGCGGGAGCGGGTCAAGGCCGGCGAGGCCAACGACGCCCGCGTCGTCAACACCAGCTCGGCCTCGGGGCTCTACGGCAACGCCGGGCAGACCAACTACGGGGCGGCCAAGGCCGGGATCGCCGCGTTCACCGTGATCGCGGCCAAGGAGCTGGCCCGCTACGGGGTCACGGTGAACGCCGTGGCGCCCGGCGCCCGCACCCGCATGACGGCCCCGCTGGGCTTCGGAGGTGACGGGCCGGGGCCGGGCGAGTTCGACGCCTTCGCCCCCGAGAACATCTCCCCGCTCGTCGTATGGCTCGGCTCGGCGGCGTCCCGGGAGGTGACCGGCCGGGTCTTCAACGTGGCCGGCGGGCGCATCAGCGTCGCCGAGGGCTGGCGCCACGGACCCGGCGTCGACAAGGGCGACCGGTGGGAGCCAGCCGAGCTCGGCGGCGTCGTCCCCGACCTCGTCGCCCGCGCCGAGGCACCGGCCGAGCTGTTCGCCTGACCACACAAGGAGACGCCGTGACCACTGCCGTGATCGTCGACGCCGTTCGCACCCCGCTCGGGAAGCGCAACGGCGCGCTCAAGGACTGCCACCCCGTCGACCTCGCCGCCCACGTGCTGCGGGCCCTCGTCGAGCGCAACGACCTCGACCCCGCGCTGGTCGACGACGTGATCATGGGCTGCGTGATGCAGGTGGGCGAGCAGGCGGCCAACCTGGCCCGCAACGCCATCCTCACCGCCGGGTTCCCCGAGTCCGTGGCCGGCACCACCGTCGACCGCCAGTGCGGCAGCTCCCAGCAGGCGGCGCACTTCGCCGCCCAGGGCGTCATGGCCGGTGCCTACGACGTCGTGATCGCCGCCGGGGCCGAGTCGATGACGCGGGTGCCCATGGGGGCGTCGCTGTCCTCGCACGGCTTCCCCTTCACCCAGGCCATGGGCGCCCGCTACGCCGGGGCCGGCGGGCTGGTGCCCCAGGGCATCTCCGCCGAGATGATCGCCGACAAGTGGGCGCTGAGCCGCGACGACCTCGACGCCTTCTCGGTCGAGAGCCACCGGCGGGCGGCGCGGGCCAGCGCCGAAGGCCGCTTCGACCGCGAGATCGTGGCCGTGACGGTGCCCGGCGACGGCGGCGAGCGGGAGGTGCGCGCCGACGAGGGCATCCGCCCCGACTCGAGCCTCGAGGCGCTGGCCAAGCTGAAGCCCGCCTTCAAGGAGGACGGGACGGTCACCGCCGGCAACTCCTCCCAGATCACCGACGGCGCCGCCGCGCTGCTCGTCATGAGCGAGGCGAAGGCAAACGAGCTCGGCCTCACCCCCCGCGCCCGATTCCACGCCTTCGCCGTCACCGGCGTCGACCCCGTCACCATGCTCACCGGACCCATCCCGGCGACGGCGAAGATCCTGGAGCGGGCCGGCATGCGCCTCGACGACATCGACCTGATCGAGATCAACGAAGCGTTCGCCTCCGTCGTCCTCGCCTGGGAGCGCGAGTTCCACCCCGACATGGCCAAGGTGAACCCCAACGGCGGGGCCATCGCCCTCGGCCACCCACTCGGCTGCTCGGGCGCCCGCCTCATGGCCACCCTGCTCAACGAGCTCGAGCGCACCGGGGGGCGGTGGGGGCTCCAGACGATGTGCGAGGGCGGCGGCATGGCCAACGCCACCATCATCGAGCGCCTCGGGTAGGCGGGCGTGGCCGGGGGGCTCGACGGGAAGCTGGCGTTCGTCACCGGCGGCGCCACCGGCATCGGCCGGGCCACCGTGCTGCGCTTCCTCGGCGAGGGAGCCCGCGTCGTGGCCGCCGACCTCAACGAGGCCAACGCCAAGGCCCAGGTCGACGAGGCGGCCGACCAGGGCGGGGACGACCGCCTCCGCGTCGTGCGGGCCGACGTGTCCTGCGAAGCCGACGTCGAGGCGGCGATGGCCGAGGCGGTCGGCGCCTTCGGGCGCCTCGACGTCGTGTGCAACAACGCCGGAGTCGCGGCGCGTTCGGGCCGCTCACCGAGATCGACCTCGACGACTGGAACTACACCCTCGGCGTGCTGCTCACCGGCGTCTTCTTGGGCATCAAGCACGGCGCCCGCCGCATGCAGGCCCAGGGCGAGGGCGGGGCGATCGTCAACACCGCCTCGGTCGCCGGCCTCTCGGGCGGCGCCGGGCCGCACGCCTACTCGGCGTGCAAGGCGGCGGTGATCAACCTCACCCGCGCCTGCGCCATCGAACTGACATCGCGCCGCATCCGCGTCAACGCCGTGTGCCCCGGCGCCATCAACACGCCGCTGCTCAACTTCGGCAACCCCGAGGCGATGGGGACGATGCTCGACTCGGTGCAGCCGTGACCGGCCCACGCCACCGGCGAGCACGTGGCCTCGGTCATCGCGTTCCTCGCCGGCGACGACGCCGAGTTCGTCACCGGCGAGGCCGTGGTCGTCCACGGCGGCCTGACCGCGGCCGGGCCGTCGCTGTCGGGCCGCATCGGGATGGACGCCATGTGGGCGCTGCGGGGCGTCAGCCGGGGCTCGACCGGCGAGCCCACCACCTTCCTACTGATCGCGGCGGAAGCCGTCGACCATCAGCCGCGGCGGTGCGTGAAGACGATGGCCGGGCCTTACGGGCCCGGCCATCGCGCCCCCTCGCCGTGGGACGATCAGAGGGTGAGCTCTTGGAGTTGCTGCTGGAAGGCCTGCTGCTCGGACGAGGGTGCCATGCCCGCGCTCTGCATCATCATCAGCTTGCTCATGTCGCCTTCCACCTTGATCTGGCCCGACATGAAGGCCTGCATCGCGGCCTGCGGGTTGCCTTCGATGAACAGGGCCTTGGCGACGTCGTAGGGTACGGTGAGCTTCGTCGGCGCGGCGTCGGCGTGGCCGCGCTCGAACTGGCCGCCGTTCATGTGCATGTCGCGGTCGCCGTTGGGGCCACCCTGCACCACGACGTTGATGATGAGGTCCTTCAGCGCGGCCGGCGGCTCTGGTGCGTGGTCGCGCAGCTTCTCGACGGCGTCGATCCACTCGTCGGACAGGAACGTGTACGGCATGGCGTGCTCCTCTTCGAATCAGGTGCGATCCCACTCTTGCTGTTGAGCGGATGATCAAGTCAATCAACCGCGATTGTATTCTGTCTCGACCTGCGGTCTTCCTTGTGGCGGGAGGCGGGGGTTACGGGTCCCGACCGCACGACCGCGCGTGGTTGTCGCGGGTACGAGGCGATCACCCGCGGGTGGGCGAGCACCGTGGCCGGTCACCGGCGACGATCACGGCCCCGCGCTTCCAACGTGTGCGGCGTGGCACGTCGCCTGTGTCAGGCCGTCTGGGCGGCGTCGGCGCGGGTCACGCGCTCGACGAACGCCGTCGCCTCCGCGTGCTCGCCGACCGCGTGGGTCTCGAGACCCTCGAACAGGAACCCGATGAGCTCGGGGTCGTTGAGGATGTTCCAGTCGGGCGCCATGAGCTTGGCGTAGCGCTCGAAGTACAGCATCTGCTTGGCCACGAGCACGAGCTCGCGGGGAAGGCGCACGTCGTAGCGGGTGCCGATGCGGACGATGTCGACGAGGACCTGGCCGTAGGAGATCTCCGAGAGCGGCTTGCCGAGGATCGGCTCGACGATCTCGGCGATGTCGCGCGACGACTGCTCGAGATCGGCCGGCTTGAGCACAGCCCCCATCTCGTAGATCGCCCTGGCCACCTCCTCGAAGTCGCCCTCCACCAGCAGCGCGGGCAGGCCGTGGCGGATGATCTCCTTGGTCTTGGCGTCGAGGCGCCCCATGATGCCGAAGTCCAGGAACACCACGTTGCCGTCGGTGTCGAGCATGAGGTTGCCGGCGTGGACGTCGCCGTGGAAGAACCCGTGCTCGAGCGCCCCCTCCATCCAGGCGCGCACGCCGCGCTTGAGCGCGCCGGCGAGGTCCCAGCCCGTGGCGCCCAGCTGGGCCAGGTCGTCGATCTTGTAGCCGTGGATGCGCTCCATGGTGAGCACCCGCGGGGTCGTGTAGCGCCAGCGGACGCTGGGCACCCGCACCCCGTCGTTGGCGCCGAATCGCCGCAGGTTCGCCTCGAAGGCCTCCATGGCCCGGCCCTCGTTGACGAAGTTGAGCTCCTCGCTGAGGGTGGCCGCGAAGTCCTCGACGACGGCGATCGGGTTGGCCATGCGGCCCTTTGCCGAGGTGCGCTCGAGGATGCGGGCGATCCGCATCAGGATCCGCAGGTCGCTTTCGAGGCGCCGGCGGATGCCGGGCCGCTGGATCTTGACGACGACCTCCTCGCCGTCGGGCAGCTGGGCGGTGTGGACCTGGGCGACCGACGCCGAGGCCAGCGGCGCCGGGTCGAGCCGTGCGAACACCCGCTCCGGTGGGGCGCCCAGCTCGGCGGTGAGGACGCGGCGGACGTCGCCCTCGGGGAAGGGCGGCACCTCGTCGAGGAGGCTGCGGAACTCGTTCGACAGCACGTCGGGGAACAGGCCGGGGCTCGAGGCGACGAGCTGGGCGAGCTTCACGTAGGTGGGCCCGAGCTCGGCGAACGCCTGCTTCAGCTCGCCCGCCCCCAGCGCGGCGCGATCGGGCGCGCCGCGGCGATGTCGGGTGTAGCGGGCGGCGTGTCGCGCCAAGACCCGGCCCGTGGTCGCCGCCCGGCGCAGCTCGGGGCCGCCGAAGCCCCGGATCTCGTCGCTGGTGAAGCCTCGCGGTCTGCCCACGTTCGTCCTTTCGTGCCGCCGGACCGGTCTCGTAGGTGCGCCACCTGCTGGTTCGCCGCGAAGCAGCCGGACTCCTGGCCCAGACGTGACGCAGCGACAAGTATGTCTCAATCGTGCAGCGTCTGGCGAATGGTGTCAGCCGTCGAGGACGGGCAGCAGGATGTCGTGGAAGGCGCCGGGCCGTTCGAGCATCGGGCAGTGGCCGGTGTCGGGGACCACCGCCAGCGACGCGGCCGGGATGGCGTCGGCCAGCACGGTGGCGTGGGCGCAGGGGAGCAGGACCGCAGGCCCGTCGCCCACGTCTCACACCGCCAGGTCGGCGCCAGCGACGGTGATCGTGGTGGTCTGCGGCATGAGACGATAGTGTGCCTGTGTCATGTTGTTGCATCAACGCCCGCCGCGTGCGGGTAGGGCAGGGGCCGTGCGCGACGGCGCGGCGCCGGGGAGGACGTGATGGACGACGCTGGCGCCGAGCCCACCGGGTTGCTGCACCTGCCCGTGCTGGCCCAGGGGCTCCCACCGGCGCCGCCGGCGGCGCTCGACCCCTATCTCGACGCCGCGGCGGTGTGCTTTGCCCGCCACGGCGTGTCGCGCACCACCGTCCCGGACGTCGCGCGGGAGGTGGGGGTGAGCCGCACCACCGTCTACCGCCAGGTCGGCTCGGTCGAACACCTGGCCCGCCTGCTGCTCGCCCGGGAGCTGCACCGGTTCCTCGTTCGGCTGCCCGGGCTGCTCGAAGACGCGACCGGTCCCGACACCATCATCCGGCTGGTCGGGGCCGTGGTGCGCTTCGCCCGCACCCACCCGGTGTTGACCAAGGTGCTCGCCGACGAAGACGAGGTCGTCGGGGCGTTCCTGCTCCACGACCTGCCCGACCTCGTCGCCCGGGTGTCGGGCATGGCCACCCCGCTGCTGGAGCAGGCGATGGCGAGCGGCCTGATCGAACGGCGCGACCCGGCGATCCTGGCGGAGTTCCTCGTGCGCACCACGGTCTCGCTCGTGCTGGCGGCGCCCGCAGTGGCCCTCGACCGGTTCCTCGACGAGGTGCTCTGGCCCGTCCTCGCTCCTGCCCGCCGGCGCTCCTGAGGAGGCACCGCATGGCGATCGCGATCCACGACCACCCCGTCCCGGTCGACTCGGCGACCATCGACCTGCGCCGGCTCTCGCCGGGGGATGCGAGGCGCCTGGTCGACATCATGGTCACCTTCGCCCGCCACGGCGTGCTCGTCGTCGCCCGGCGCGGGCCGTTCCTCGTGCTGCGCCCGCGCCGGCGCGCCCCGAAGGCGGCAGCGGTCGCGCTGCGGCGGAGCTTCACCGATCTCGGTCCCGCGTTCGTCAAGTTCGGCCAGCTGATCGCGTCCAGCCCCGGCCTGTTCCCCGACGTGCTGTCGAACGAGTTCCGCCGCCTCCTCGACCGCATGCCCGCCGAACCCGCCCGGCGCGTCCACGCGGTCGTCGAGCGCGAGCTCGGACGGCCCCTCGAGGAGCTCTTCGCCCGGTTCGAGACCCGGCCGATCGCGGCGGCGTCGATCGCCCAGGTCCACGAGGCCGTCCTCCACGACGGGACCCGGGTCGCGGTCAAGGTCCGCCGTCCCCGGCTGGCACCCCGCATCGAACGTGACCTGCGCCTGCTGCGCCTGCTGGCCGCGCTGCTGCAGCGGGCCGGGGCGGTGGGCGAGCTGGCGAACCCGGTCGCCATCGTCGAGGACTTCGCGGCCACGCTGCGCACCGAGCTCGACTTCCGCAACGAGGCCGACGCCATGGTGGCGTTCGCACAGAACCTGCGCTCCTTCGGCGACAACGGCCGGGTCGTCGTCCCCCGGCCGATCGACGGCATGGTGGCAGAGCGGGTGCTGGTGATGACCTTCGTCGAGGGCACCGCCGTCGACGACGGCGACACGCTGCGCGCCGCCGGCCACGACCTCGAAGGCGTGCTCCGCGTCGGGGTGCGGGCGTGGGTGGAGGCCGCGCTGGCGCACGGGCTGTTCCACGGCGACGTGCACGCCGGCAACCTGTTCGTCACCCCCGACGCGTGCGTCGCGTTCCTCGACTTCGGCATCATGGGCCGCCTCGACGACCACACCCGAGCCGTGCTGCGCCGCACGCTGCCGGCGGTGCTCGTCGAGGGCGACTTCGCCGCCGCGGTCGCCGGTGTGTTCGAGCTCGGCGTCGTCGGGCAGCCGGCCACCGACCTCGACGCCGCCGCCGACGACCTGCGCGACCTCGTCGTGCCGCTGCTGTCGAGGTCGCTGGCCGAGATCAGCTACGGCGAGGTGCTCGGCCAGGTCCTGCGGGTGGCGACCCGCTACCGGGTCCGGCTCCCCCGCGAGCTCGTCCTGGTCGTCAAGCAGCTCCTGTACTTCGAGCGCTACAGCAAAGAGCTCGCCCCCCACTACCAGATCCTCGCCGACCCGCAGATCATCGCCCACCTGCTCGGCACGCCGAGCCGGGCCGACGACCGCGCCCCGGTGCTGCGGCTGCGGCCGCGGTCGGCGCCGCTCGAGCCCGGCCCCGGCCTGTCGGTGGAGCAGGCCACCGATGTGGCCTTCACCTGGTCCTATGCCCAGGGGCGGCCGGAACTGGCCCGCCTGTACCAGAAGGCCAAGCGCTCCCAGTGGAACGCTGCGACCGACATCGACTGGTCGATCGACGTCGACCCCCACGACAGCGGGGGGCTGGCCGACTACCTGCCGTTGATCGCCGCCGACGCGTTCGCGCGCTTCAGCGAGCGCGAGCGGGCCGAGGCCGCCCACCACTTCAACGCCTGGATCACCAGCCAGTTCCTCCACGGCGAGCAGGGCGCCCTCCTGGCGACCTCGAAGCTGGTCCGCCAGGTTCCCGACCTCGACGCCAAGCTCTATGGCGCCTCCCAGGTCCTCGACGAGGCCCGCCACGTCGAGGTCTACGCCCGCTACCTGCGCGACAAGCTCGAGCTCGACTACCCGGTCAACCCCAACCTCCAGCAGCTGCTGGAGATGGTGGTCAGCGACCCAGCCTGGGACGTGACCTACCTCGGCATGCAGATCGTCGTCGAGGGCCTCGCTCTGGCCGCGTTCGGCCTCATCCACCAGTTCTCGACCGAGCCCCTCATCAAGACCATCACCCGCTACGTGATGGCCGACGAGGCCCGCCACGTCGCGTTCGGGACGCTGTCGCTGCAAGGGTTCTACGACGAGCTGTCGGCGGGCGAGCGCCGTGAGCGGGAGGACTTCGTGGTGGAGGCGGCCTGGCTCATGCGCGACCGGTTCCTGGCCGGCGACGTGTGGGAGCGCCTCGGCATCCCCGAGGGCGACGGCCTGCGCGACGCGGTCCACACGCCGATGCTGCAGCTGTTCCAGCGCGTTCTGTTCGCCAAGATCACGCCGAACCTCAACAAGATCGGGCTGCTCACGCCGGCGCTGCGCGAGCGCCTGGTCGGGATCGGCGCCATCTCGCCCGACGACGCCGGGTGACGAGCACGAGGAGGCTCCCGATGAAACCCGTACGAGCGTTGCGCGCGGCGGCCGAGGTGCTGCTCGCGCCGGCGAGCGTGGCCCGAGCCGCGCTCGACAGTCCCCAAGCAGCCGCCGAGCACCCGGCGTCGCGCCAGCTGGCGTCGCTGCTCGACGAGGGCTTCGAGGTGGTGTCGTGCGAGCGGCGGCGGTCGCCCCGCGTCACCGAGGTGGTGGTGCGCCGCGGCGAGACCACACGCGCGGTGTCCTCCGGCGACCTGGCGTTCGCGGTGTTCGCCGCCGACCCGGCCCGCACCCGCGCGACGCGCGACCCGCGCACGTCCCAGGCCTGAGGTGGTGGTCGTCGGCGACGGCCTGACCCTGGCGGCGCGGGCGCGCCGCTCGGCGTGGGCCGCGGCCAGTCCTGGCCTGGCTCGTGAGGTGGCGGAGTGGGAGCGGGAGATGGCGCCGGCGCGGGCTGCGCTCGACGTCCGCGCCGCGCGACTGGCTCGCCCCGGGCTGGTGCCGCCGCTGCGGGCGGCGCGCCACCTGGCCGCGCTGCGCGTCGCCCAGCTGCGCTGGGCCGTGTCGCGCGTGCCGTCCGACCTCGCCGCCGGGGCGCCCCTGCGGGCGCCGGGAGACTGGCTGAAGCGCAGCGTCGCCCACGTCGTGCGCGACCAGCTCGCGCTGCTGGGGCCGCCCGCGGTGGAGGTCGCTCGCATCATCGACGAGAGCGAGGGGCTGGCGCCCGGCGTGATCGTCGAGGAGCTGCGGCGCCGGCCGCTGCGAACCCGGCCCATGCCAGCCGCGGTGGTTGCCGGGATCGCCCGCCGGGCGCTCGGCGTCGAACTCGCCGATGTCGCCGACGAGCCGGTGGGGGCGACGCCGGTCGGCCAGGTTCACCACGCCGTGTCGGATGGCCGCCCGCTTCTCGTGCGGGTGCGCCGCCCGGGGATCGACCGCATGATGCGGGCCGACGCCCGCATCACCGCGATGCTGGTCGCGCCGTTCGAGCTGGCCGTGCCCGCCCTCGCCGAGGCGCACCCCCTCGGGTTCGTCGAGCTCGCTGCCCGCCAGCTGCTCGAGGAGTCGGACCTGCGCAACGAGGCGCTCAACGCCGTCGCGCTCGGTCTCGCCGTCGAAGACCTCGGCGTCGACACGGTCGCCGTTGCCCGGCCGGTGCCGGGGCTGGTGCACCGCCGCGCTGCCGCGTTCGAGGCGCTCGACGGGGCCCGGCCCCTCACCGACGGCGCCGCCGGCCTCGACGCCGACGCCGCCCTCACCGACGGCGCCGCCGGCCTCGACGCCGACGCCGCCGTGCGGGCGCTGGTCGCGCTCACCGTCGAAGCCGCCCTCACGCACGGCGTGTTCCACGCCGACCTGCGGCCCGAGCACCTGGTCGTCACCGGCGACGGGCGCCTCGGCGTGGTCGGCTTCGGCGCCGCGGGACGCTTCGATCAGGCGACGAGGCGCTCCGCCCTCGACTACCTTGCTGCCGTGTTGGGCGGCGACGTCGCCGGGCAGGTGGCAGCCATGCAGGCGGCGGGGGCGGTGCCCGACGGCGTCGACCTCGACGCCCTGGTCGCCGACCTGGAGGCGGCCGAGGCGCTGCAGCCGGCGGCCATCTTCGGCGGCGGCGAGGCCGCCCTGCTCACCGCCTTGCGGGAGGCGGTCGGCCTGCTGCTGCGCCACCGGCTGCGGCCCCCGCTCGAGGTGGTGCTGTTCGTGCGCACCCTCTTCGCGCTGCGGGCCCTGCTGCAACTGGTGGCGCCCGACCGCCCGCTCCTGCACGCGCTGCTGCCCGTCGTCCAGCGGCTACCCGACCTGCGCGCCGAGCTGGTGTGACCCCGGCCGGGCTCGGCGACGACGTCGTGCGGCGGGTCACCGGCGTACCGCTCCGGGTGCGGGTCGCGCTCACGCCGTCTCTGGCGGTGGGGTGGGCCGAGCGCGTCAGGGTCGTGGTACCCGGCGCCGTCGTCGCCGGGCTGCGCCTCCGCGACATCGACGCCCGGGCGTCGGGCGTGCGGGTCGTGCCCGGCCTCCCGCCCCGCCTGCGGGTCCAGCGCCTCGAGGTGCGCGTGCACGTCGACCAGGCCGCGCTCGACGCCTGGACCCGCGCCGGCACGCTCCCGGTGCGCCTCCGGCTCCGGCCCGGCGCGGTCGAGGCCCGTACCGGCCTCGCCGGCGTGCGCCTCGGCGGCGTCCAGGTCGACGTCGCCGTCGACGAGCGGGGCCGGCTGCGCGTCGTCCCCCGCCACGTCAACGTGCTCGGCGTCGGGCTGGCCACGGGCACCCTTCCCGCGTTCGCCCTTCCCCTCCCCCCGCTCCCGCGGGGGGCCAGGCTGCGCGCGCTCGACGCCGACGACGGCGCCGTCGAGGCGGCCTTCGAGCTCATGGCATCGACGAGCCCCTGTCGCTCGCCCGGCTCCAGGCGCTGGGGCGGTCGTGGCCGTCCCTCGTCGTTCCGCGGGCGCGCCCGGTCGCGGTTGCCGCGCCGGCGCGGCTCGCCTACCGGTAGGCGGGGCCGGGGGCGCCCACCGCCGCCTCGGCCACCACCGGGTCGGGTGTTTCGAGGTCGTGGAACGAGTGGAGGATCTGGCGCCGGCGGGGGTGGCCGTCGAGCGCCTGGTCGAGCAGGGCGAGGATCATCTCGCGCCGCTCGCCGCGCTTCCCGCCGAGCCCGAACATCTGACGCAGCGAGTAGTCCCAGTAGCGGTTGATCACGTCGGTGCCGGCGAGCTCGGCGCCGTCGACGGTGACGAAGGTGCGGGCCCGCATCTCGGTCAGCGTGGCGCGCAGGTAGCCGACGTGGGGCTCCTCGTCGGCGCGGATGAACGACACGACCCGCGCCGCCTCCACGCCCCGCTCGAACAGCTCGCCGTCGGACAGGAGCTGCTCGGCCCAGGCGAAGGTGTTGAACGCGAGGAGCTCGATGAGCAGCAGCCCCGTCATGCGGGTGATCATCGTCTCGAGCGTCGCGTCGATCTCGGGGACGATGCGGGCCGCGGCGCCGAGGGAGCGGGCCATCCCCTGCATCGCCTGCCCGCCGGCGCCGCCCGCGAACGCCTTCATCATCGCCGCCAACGGGTCGCCCACGTCGGGGTGGTCGAGGGCGATGTCGCGCACCGCGTACCACATCTGCTGGTGGCCGCCGCCGTCGCCCAGGCGACTGGCATCCCCAAAGCGACGCTGTATTACTACTTCACCGGCAAAGAGGAGATCCTCGCCCACCTTCTCGCCGAGGGGCTCCGCGCGATCGCCGACGCCGTGACGATCGCCGCAGACGGCCGGGGCACCGCCCGGCAACGCCTGCGCGCCGTGATCGAAGCCCAGTTGCGCGTCATGTCGGAACACCCCGCTGTGTGCCGCGCGCTCATCTCCGAGCTCGGACGCGCGGGGCGCATTCCCGAGATCGCCGCCGCCGTCGCCGACGCCTACTACACCCCGGTGCGGCGGCTCCTCGCCGCGGGCGCCGCCGACGGCTCGCTTCCGCCGGGTGGACGACGACGCCGAGGCCGCCAGGCCCTGTTCGGGGCGGTCACCATCACCGGCCTGCGCTACCTCGTCGCCGGCAACGAGATCCCCGCCGCCGCCGCCAAGCGGCTCACCACGTTGGTCGTCGATGGGCTCGCCACCAACCGGGGCGCGCCGTTGAGCGCGGGTGTGGCGTGGTGTGAACGTTGCCGCGCCTCGCCGTTCGCCAGCGTGGGACGTATCGTTTAGATGTGCCGTCCAAGAAGGATGCCCCGAGGGAGCATTGACGACCGGAGCTGTCGCGCCTGGCTGGTGCGGGCTGATGCCGCCATGAACCCAATCGCGGAACGTGGGGTGCGGCTCGAGCGGGCGACATCGACTGGCGCGATCTTGCCCGACGGCGACGTACGAAGCGGGCGCTGATCGAATGCGCCGACCTCCCGCCGCCCTCGCCGCCAAGCTGACCGCCACTGCGGGCGCGTTCGCCGTCTCGTTCGACGAGGCCCGCATGGACGACATCGCCGCCGTCAGCGGCATTCCTCGAGCGACGCTGTACTACTACTTCGCCGGCAAGGACGACATCCTCGCTTTCCTGCTGAGCTCCATGCTCGATGATCTGCGGATCTCGGTGGGGACCGCGCTCGAGGTCGACGGTGACACCCGCACCCGGCTCGACGCTGTAGTGCGAGCCCAGCTCGCCCATCTCGCCGCCAACCCGGCCGCCGCCCAACTCTTACTCATGAACCTCGGTCGTGCGGGACGGCTCGGCGCGATCGCGTCGAGCATCGACGCCGGCTTCCATGCACCGCTACGGCGCGTCCTGGCTGACGGCCTCGAGCGCGGCGAGCTCGCCGAACTCGACGTCGAGGTCGCCGCGACTGCCGTCTACGGCGCCGTCACTGTGGTCGGCCTTCAAGCCCTTGTTGTCGGCGGCGAAATCGACGTCGACGCCCTTGCCCACCGCGTCGTTCCCCTCTTCTGGTCCGGCATCTCCCAGACCACACCCCGGCCGCGTCGACCTCGAAGGAACCGCGCGTGAGCGGCCCGCCCCTCGCCCCGGTCGCGGAGCACGTGCCCGCCGGCATCGTCCATGTGGCGCTCCCGACGCCGTTCCCGGTCGGCCCGGTCAACTGCTACGTGCTCCTCGATGACCCGGTGACCGTCGTCGACCCCGGCATGCTGTGGGCCGACAGCACCGACCAGCTTGAAGCTGCGCTCGCTGGCGCTGGCCGTTCGATCGGCGACGTCGACCAGGTGGTCATCACCTACGGCCACCCCGACCACTTTGGCGCCGCCGGATGGTTGGCCGAAGTCGGCGACGCTGCCGTCGTGTCGGCCGCGCCGAGGGTCCCAAGCCTACCGGCTCGGCCGAACGGGCGACACTGCAGGAGACGGTGGGTCCGAATCTCGACGCCGGCGCTCAACGTGCCGGCCGCGACCCAGGCGAGTTGGAGGTGATCGTCCCCACGTTCGCGCCGCCCCGGGATCGACCAGCGACTACGTGCACGAGTGGCGGGAGATGGCCCGCATGCAGGTCGCGTTCTACGGGTCGACACCGAACTACACGTTCGTCTTCGATCAGCTCGGCCGCGACCGTGTCACCAACCGCATCCGCGAGCGCCAGAAGGCCGGCGATGTCGCGGGCATGGCGAAGGTCATCGACGACGAGCTGGTCGAGCGCTTCTGCATCAGCGGCGACTCGGCGGACGTCGCCGACGGCCTCATCGACCGCTATCACGGAACCGCAACCCGCAACCCGCGTCGTGTCGTACTTCGCCGGCATCGCCTGGACACGGGACGAGCGGGCCCTCGGTCCGTGGGGCGAGCTGGCTCGGGCGGTGGCCTCGTACGCGCACGTGCCGAGCCTGGAGCGGTGAGGTGACCTGCCCCGACCGAGCTGGAGCCGCCGACGCGATCCTGCTCGAGCCGGCGGATCCGCACACCGACGACGAGGCCGTCGCCGATGCCCGACGACGCGGACTGATCCTCGTCACGATGTGCGTCGCGTTGATCGCCGTGATCGCGTCGGTGTCCGGTCTGAACGTTGCCCAGCAACGCCTGGCCGCCGACCTCCGTGCGTCGCAGAGCCAGCTGCTGTGGATCATCAACGGCTACACCCTCGCGCTGGCGGCGCTGCTCATGCCCGTTGGCGCTGTCGGCGACCGGTGGGGGCGCAAACCCGTGCTGGTCGCCGGTCTCGCCTTGTTCGCCGCGACCAACGTCGCGTCGGCCTGGGCGTCGACAGCGCCGATCCTGATCGCGCTGCGGTGCACGGCCGGCGTTGCGGCGGCGATGATCATGCCTGTAACCCTCTCGGTGATCACGACCAGCTTTCCCGCGCATGCACGTGCCCGGGCCGTGGGGACCTGGGCCGGGGTCGCCGGTGCCGGCGGGATCCTCGGGTTGTTCATCTCGGCCGCCATCATCGACAACGCCACCTGGCGGTGGGTGTTCGCCTTTCCCGTTGCGATGGCGACCGTGTCGCTGGCCGCAACGGTCAGGTTCGCGCCGCACTCGCGCGAGCACGCCGAAGCCCGCTTCGACCTGACCGGCTCGGTCCTGTCGGTCCTTGCTGTCGGAGGGATGGTGTTGGCTTTCCACGAGGGCCCGGAGCGAGGCTGGACCGGGCCGATCACCATCGCCGGCTTCGCGGCGGCGATCGTCGGCGCAGTGGCCTTTGTGCGAGCCCGAGAAGCTCCGACGGGCGCACCCCCTACTCGACGTGCGGCTCTTCCGTCACCGAGCGCTCGCCACTGGGTCGATCAATCTGTTCGTCGTGTTCGGGGTGATGTTCTCGCTGTTCCTCGTCTTGGTTCAATTCCTCCAAACGGTGCTCGGCTTCACCGCGCTGCGCGCCGCCTCCGGGCTTCTGCCCATGGCCATCGTCGTGATGCCCCTGTCGACGATCGCGCCCACGATCGCTCACCGGGTCGGCTACCGGCGCACCCTCGTCACCGGGATGCTGCTGCTCGCCGCTGGACTCGCGCTGCTCGCCGCGATGGCCGACCCCGATCGGGGGTACGTCTCGGTGTTGCCGGCTCTGCTCGTGCTCGGCGCGGGCGTCGGGCTGGCCATGAGTCCGTCGACCACAGCGATCACCGCATCGCTGCCCGAAGAGAAACAGGGAGTGGCGTCGGCGCTCAACGACACTGTGCGCGAGGTCGGCGCCGCGACCGGTATCGCGCTCATCGGCTCGGTCCTCAACGCCGGCTACCGCGCCAACATCGCCGACGTGGCCGAACGCCTTCCCCGAGGCCTCGCCGAGCCCGTCAAGGAAGGCATCGGGGGCACGCTCGCCGTCGCGCCCCGACTCGGCCCCCAGGGCGCGCATCTCGTGGACGCGGCGCGCGCCGCTTTCACCGAGGGGATGCGCCCAGCGATGCTGCTCGCAGCAGGAGTCGCACTCGGCGCCGCTGCGGTCACTGTCTGGACGCTACGTGGCGAGACCACGCGGAAGAGCACCGACGATACGCCCCGATGATGTGACCGGGCGGGATTCGGACTTCGAGTCCTGCGCCGGCGCTGGCCGCGGTTTGAGGCTCCGCCCGAGACGACCTCTGGGGGTCATGCAGTGCAGGTTGACCGGAGTCACGCATCGCTCATGTAGTCGCTTGTATTACACTGGTGCTGTGTGGCTGAGCTCTTCGACCTCGACCTGCTCGATGACGACGATCCGTTCGAGATCGACGAGCAGGCCGCGCATCTGTTCAAGCACCCGCATCTCGGCATCGACGACGTCTACGACGTGTGGCGTTCCGACCCGTTGTTCTATCCGGCGAAGCCGCCGGCGCACTGGCTGATGGTCGCAGAGGTCGAGGGCCGCGTCTTGGTGGTGCCGTTGGTGCCGCCCGACTCCGGCGATGCGAGCAAATGCCGTCCGATCGGCTGCTACGTCGCCGCGCTGCACCTGGCCGAGCGGTACCGGGAGGACCGATGAGCCCGAAGAAGAAGATGACCCGCGAGCAGGAGTACGAGTTCTACGCGCGGCCGGAGAACCAGGAGCCCGAAGGCCCGCCGCGCCGCCGCGCCTCGCGCCTGACCGAGATGGTCCCGGTGCGCTTCGCACCCGAGACCCTGAACGAACTACGCCACCGCGCCGACGAGGACGATCGATCTGTGTCGAGCTGGATTCGACGCGCCGTCGAGCGTGAGCTTGCGCGCGTCGGCGCCGCAAACGTGTCAAACAACTTGTCAAACGAACCACGACGGACCGGCCCGGACGACGACGGACGAGAATCCGTTGACAAGGCCCCTGACCTGCACCAACGTGGACGTAGACGGACGAGGCCGGACAGGAGAAACCGCGGATCGATGGGCTCATAACCCGAAGGTCGCGGGTTCAAATCCCGCCCCCGCCACCACATAGCTGCAACCGAGCCTCGACCTGGTCTTCGACGGGGTCGAGGAGCAGCTCGAGACCGAGGGTCCGGTACAGCCGGGCCCTCGGTTCGCGTTCGGCGGTCTCCAGGAGGTGAGCGAGGTCGCCGGCGTGGTCGAGTGCCGCCGCGACCTGGTCGGCGGTCAAGGGTCGTAGGGCAGTGTGCTCGTGTTCCGAGGCCGCGAGAACGCCTTCGGCGGCGGCGAGATCGCGCTGGATCTGCTTCGTCGTTGCGGCGGCCAGGGTTGGGTCCATCCCGGCGCGGATCGCTGCGAGGACGCGGTCGAGCTCGACTGGCAGGTCGCGAAGGGCTCGGCGGGCGGCCTGCACTTCGGCCGGCTCCGGGGCCTGCTGGGCGTCGGCGGCGAGCACGGCAGCGATGGTCGCGTCGCGGTGGGTGGCGTCGGTGAGGTGGTTGAGCCATGCGTCGATGGCTCGGAGGATGCGCTCCTCGCGGACGGCGGTCGTGCGCGGGTGGCTCGTGTCGGCGTAGTCGGGCCGCTGGGTGTTGCAGCGGTAGTAGGGCTTGTTCTTGAGCGTGGCACCGTGCATCGAGTTGCCGCACACGGCGCAGCGGACGAGCCCGGCGAGGACATACTTGCCAGCTGCGGCGCGCGGTCGACGGCGCGCCGGTCCCCTCGTGTTGGTGATCCGGTGGTTGACGCGCTCCCACAGCTCGTGTTCGACCAGGGGCGGCCAGGTCTGCTCGTCAGAGGTGACCCACTCGTCGGGGACCTGCCAGTGCTGCCGGCTCGTGGTCCCCGCGGCCGGGTCGCGCGGATCCAGCAGCTCGTCCTTACGCCGTTGCCGTCCGACGACCTGGTGGCCGAGATAGCGCGGGTTGGTCAGGATCGACCGCACCGCCGACCCGCCCCACACGCCGGCCGATCGAGGGTGGCGAACCGGGCCGATCTCGCCAGGACTCGGGTGGCCTTCGCGCTCGAGGATGGTGGCGATCGAGCGGTACCCGATGCCCTGGTCGAACATCTCGAAGATGCGCTGCACGATCGGCGCCGTGTCCGGATCGGGCACGAGGGTGCGGAGCTTGATCCCTGCGACGGCCTTGTGTCGTTGTGGGTGCGGCAGGTCCGTGTCGACGACCCGGTATCCGTAGTTGGGCCGACCGCCGAGCCAGCGGCCGGCGGCACCATGGGCGAGCATCGCGTTGCGGGTGCGGGTCTGCAGGCGGCGGCGCTCGGCCTTCGACAGTCCGCCGAAGAGGCCCATGAGCATTTCGTGGCCCTCGCTATCGGGGTCGACGCGGCCGCCAAGTTCCGGGACCCACAGCTCGACGCCGTAGTGGGTCAGCTGGGGGAAGACGAGGTTGAACTGGCCGCCGGAGAAGGCCCGCTGGGGTTCCGCGATGACGAGCGCGGTCCAGCCGCGGTGCGGGTTCGCAGCGTCAGAGAGCAGGCGCGCCGCTTCCGGCCGGCGGGACCATGGCAGCTCGCGGGTGATGTCGATGTCGTGGTACGTCGCGACGATGACGCCGCCAGCGTTCGCGACGAGCCGTGACGCTGTGTCGAGCTGCCATCGTTTGGAGTCCTCAGGCGACTGCTGGTCGTCGGTGCTCGTCCGGATGTAGGCGGCACACGCCAGGATCGGTGAGCTGCTCATCGGCAGAGTCTCCCAAACCATCTGCTCGGTCGCCCGCGCTATTGGCAGCGAGGTAGGAACGGATGATCGACGCCAGCGCCCCCGCGGCGGCCGGGGGGATCGCCGTCAACGGCGGTGCGCCGAGCGTGACGGCGCCGCGGGGAGGACGAGCCAAGGATCGCTGGTCGGCCGTCGGGTCTCCGTGCCGCGGTGCCACATCGACGGAGATGCGCGTTGGGGCCGGAGAATGCGCAACCGGCCGCGAGGGGCGTGCCCGCGGTACTCCCGCCGCCGTGTCGGCCTCGGTCTCGATCTGGCGACACGGGCCGCCGAGTGCGCTACGCCGCCCGGGCGATCGGGCCCGGCATGTGGTCTGCAAGCCCGCCTGAGGTCGACGCGGCGACATGGCACCGCGTGCCTGGTCGTCATGCCACTCACGTCTTCGGCGACCGCGCGCTCGCCGACGCTCACGTTTCCGGCTGTCAACGGACACTAGAAATTCCTCTTAGGCGGACATCGATTCTCCCGGTCTGCGGACAGCAGAAATCCCAGTGAGCGGACACCGTCTCTCCCCGTCGGCGGTCACGCCAGGGGCATCACCCCTTTGCCGGCGGTGGCCTCCGTGAGGCGGTAGCTGTCGCCGGTCGTGACGCAGACGTGGGCGTGGTGCATGAGTCGGTCGACCGTGGCGGTGGCGAGGGTCTTCGGCATGAGCTCGTCGAAGCCGCTGGGATGGAGGTTCGACGACACCGCGACGCTGCGCCGCTCATAGGCGGTGTCGACGAGACGGTAGAGCCCCTCGGCCGCGTCAGGGCCGACGGGCAGCATCCCGATGTCGTCGACGATGACGAGGTCGACCCGACACAGTCGGTCCATGGCCTTGGCGACGCTGTCATCGGCGCGGTGGCGGCGGACGAGCGCGCCGAGGTCGTCGATGGAGAACCACGACACGGCCAGGCCGGCGTCGACGGCGAGCTGGCCGAGGGCCTCGCAGAAGTGGCTCTTGCCCGTCCCTGACGGCCCGCACACGACGAGGTTCTCCCGGCGGGTGACCCACTCGAGGGAGCGCAGCGCCGACTGGGTGGGCGCAGGGATCGAGGAGCGCTCGGCGTGCCAGGACTCGAAGGTCTTGCCGGCGGGGAACTTCGCCCGTCGCCGACGTGAACTGATCGTGGCCTGGTCACGCCCGGCGGCCTCCTCGGCGAGCACCGCCCGCAGCACCTCGGCGGGGTCCCAGCGTTGTGCTCGCGCTGTCGGCACCACCTCGACCATCGCTCGGCGCAGATAGGGCAGCCGCAGACGCCGGCTGAGCAACTCCACCTCCGCGAGCACGTCGGATCCGGCCAGCACGGGGACGTCGGCCGTCCTCGCCGCTGCGCTGCGGGGGCTCACCTCGTGCCTCCGACATGGGCCCACGCGCTCGTGCCCGGTTGCAGGGTGTGGGTCTCGCTCGCCCGCGACAGCTCACCGGGTCCTGCTTGTTGTTGGTGGCCGAGGATCGACACCAGGTCGCCATCCGCGAAGCGGCCGGCGAGGGCGGCTGTCGACAGGGCTCGGTCGACGGCGTCGTTGCCGAAGAGCTTGGCCAGCGCGGTTGCCTCGTCCATCTTCGTGCGCACCCGGGATGCTCCTGAGGCCGCCGCTTCGACGAGCCACAGCCGAGCGCCCTCGCCGATGGCCAAGAACGCCGCCTCCTCGGGGCGCTGAGGGCGGGGCTGGCGCTCGAGGCCGGCGGGGCGGGGCGGATAGTGCTCATCGGCGATGCGAGGCCGACCCGGTGTGGAGCGGCGATGGCGGGCGACCTCTCGAGGACCGTCGCCCGAGACATGCACGACGACGAGGTCGTCGCCGTCGAAGCGCACCCACACCGTCTCGTCGATGAGGGTGTGTGGCACCGAGTAGCGCACCCCGCCGACCGAGACCAGCGAGGAGCGGTTCACCCGGCGGGTCTCGCCGAAGGCTGCGGTGTAGGCGTCGGTGGGGATCGGATGCAGGCGGGCGCGTTCCTCGGCGATCGCCTCGCCCGGGATGCGTCGGGTCTCCCTATGGGCCCGGGCGTTGACCTCCTCGCAGAACGTCCGGCACGCGTCGGCAAGCTGGGCGAAGGACGCATACGCGTCGCGCAAGTTGGCATTCGTCGGCACCAGGTCGGCCTTGGCGATGCGCACCGTTGCCTCGCTGCCGCCCTTGGACTCCGGATCGGCGGGCACGCAGGTGTGGATCGTGACGCCGTAGTGGCGGGCGGCGGCGACGATCTGGGGGTGGCGCACCGCCATGCCGGCGACGTGTTCGACGGTGATGGGCTTCTCGTTGTCGGTCAACACATAGGTCGGTGCGCCGCCCAACTCCCGGAAGGTGGCGTCGAGGCACGCGATCACCGTCGGCAGGGTGCGGTCCCAGGTGGGGAAGACGCAGCGGAAGCGCGACCACGCCAGCCACGCGCAGAACAGCGAGGTCCGTCGCCCGTCGATGCGGGGACCTTCGCCCCAGTCCCACTGCAACCACAGCCCCGGCTCGGGGATCCACGGCCGATACACCCGGCGATGACCCGCGTGCCACGCCTCCTTGGCATCGTGGACGGCCCGGCGTGTCGTGCGCTCATCGCCGCCGAAGCCGAGCGCCACCAGGCGCTTGTGCACGACGTCAGCGCGGATCTTGCCCCTCGAGCGGTCCACGAGCTCTTCGACCTTGTCGAGGAACGGGTCGATCAGCTTCGGCCGGGGCGTCTTGGCGAACGGGTCGACGCCGGCGTCACGGCGCTGCACATACCTCGTGACCGTCTTGGGGTCACACCCGGCGAGCTGCGCCGCCGAGTACGCGCAACCCGTCGCGTCGAATGCTTCGAGAATCTCCATGATCTCCTTGTCAGACTTCATCGGTGGCGCCTCCGTTCGGCCGCGTCGGTGCATCAGCAGCCCGAGAGCGAACCCGGCGGAGGCGCCGCCGCGGTGGATCAACGGACCAGAAGAGACCGGGAGAACTCGTGTCCGTCGACCGGGAGATTTGCTGTCCGTCAGCCGGGAGTGTCGTGTCCGCCCACCGGGATTATCCGGTGTCCGCTGTCACCGGCACCGCCGTTGGCACGGCGGACCCCCAACCCGCGGATACACACTTGCTGGTTCGCCTAACGACGAACCTCGCCGGCTGCCGCGGCGGGTTTCCCGAAAGGGAAACCCGCAAGTGTGTATCTGAGGGTTGGGCGGTCCGCGAGCGCCTGAGCGGGGTCGAAAACGTGAGTGGCTCGCGGGCGGTGTGAGTCGAAAACGTGAGCGCGACGAGTGCTCGCGAAGGGATCGAGGAGGGTGTGGTTCGCGTTCATCGGGCGACGATGCGGGGCTCGATGGCGGGGGCGCCGAAGGCGCGCAGGCGGGCGGCGACAGGCGACTCCACCCGCGGCACCTCCGAGGCTGTCCTGGGCGCGGCGGGCTCGACGACGCGACCCTCGGCGCGGGCGACGAGGCCGTCGAGGTGGGCGGTGAGGAGCCGGTGGTGATCGGCCTGGACGGGCTCGGGCAGGCGGGCCGCCCGGTGCCGCTCGAGCGCGGGGACCTTCGGGTGGATGCCGAGGCGATCCTCGCCGAGCCAGGCGCCCATGCGGAAGCGGACGAGGCGGTCCATGGTCCGGCGCAGCGGGGCGTTGCGGCCGAGGTCGTCGGCGTCAGCCGGCACGCCGAGACCGAGGGAGCGGGACAGGTCGACCAAGTCGACCCGGGCGCCCTCGGGGTGCTCGGCGAACAGCTCGCCGGTTCGGCGCAGCAGCAGCACCGAGCTGGGCCCCAGGACCGAGCAGTAGACCCGCTCGATGTAGGGGTGGTCGAGCGGCAGCCCGACCCGCTCGAGCGTTGCGTCGAAGATGGGCGACAGGTGGACGGACGCAGACACGGCTGACCTCCTCGGGTGACGAGGCCGCGCCGGGCGCGTCGGGCCCGGCGCGGCCGGGCAGACATGCCTGCAAGCCCCCGGAGGCGCCTCCCGGCGACACGGATTCGAAAACGTGAGCGCGGACGTGAGCGCGCCCACTCACGTACGTGAGTGGGCGCCGGCTTCGCGATCCCCGGGACGGCCTGCGGGCTCGGTCGAGTGCGACCAGCGTGCCGGGGCCGGCACGGCCTCCCGAGGGGCGTCGGAGGCGCGACTGAGCGGTTCCCAAGGGGCGTCCCCGATTGACCTCTGGAGCCGGAAACGTGAGCGCGACCACTCACGTACGTGAGTGGCGCCGAAGAAAAACCCAAATCAGGACCCGAAACGTGAGCGCGGACGTGATCGGCGGCGTGAGTGGCCTCCCGGACGGTGGCGGTGACCTGACCCGCAAACGCCAGGAGTCCCGCCATGTGCCGACCCGCCTTCGACGCCCTCGACCGCAGCTGGGCCACCCTTGTCCACAGCCCCGAGGCCGCCGCCGCCCTCGACCGCTGGGCCCCCGAGCCGCTGCTCGCCGCCCCCGACCTCGACGTCCTCGTCGAGCGGACCTGGGCGGCGACCAAGCCCGACGCCGACCGGGCCTGCGCCGCCCTTGCCGAGCGGGCCCCGACCGACGCGCACGCCGCCCGCGTGCTGCTGCAGGTACTGCGTCCGGGCCTGCGGAACCTCGGCCGGCGCCTCGCCCTCGGCGGCAGCTTCGAGGACGTCGACCACGAACTCCTCGCCCTGGCGTGGGAGCGGATCCGCACCTACCGCATCGACCGGCGACCCACCGTGATCGCCGGCAACATCCTCCTCGACGTCCGGAAGGCCTACCTCCGGGGCGTGGCCGACCGCCAGCGGGTCGTTCCACTCGGCACCGTGCCCGAGGGCCGGTTGCCGCCGGCCCCCTCAGCTGAGCACGACGCCCTCGACGCGCACGGACCGAGCCTCCGCCGGGCCCACGCGCGGCTCGTTTCGGCGGTCGACCGGGGGGCGATCTCGCCGGTGAGTGCGACCGTGGTCTGGCGCACCCGGGTCCAGGAGCACGACGACGCCCAGGTTGCCGCCGACCTCGGCGTGAACGTACGGACGTTGCAACGCCGCCGCCAGCGAGCCGAGCGCCAGCTGGCCGAGGCGAGCTGAGCGAAGCCGGGACGCATCGACGCAAGAGCAGCGACGCGCCGTCCGTGGCCGCCGTTCTCGTGCGGCCGTGATCATTCACGCCATCGTCCGGACTGAGCAATCGGGGCCATCATGTTCAACCGGTGGAAGGGCCCGTCCGATCCTGAGGGAGCGAGGCGGTGCACGCTCGCAGGGGGAGTCGTGGAGCGCGAAGTGCCTGGTGACGCTGTTGCTGCCATGGATCAGCCGGCCATGCACGGCGGCTTGGCCCCACCCCCCGAGGAGTCGCCCGCGGAGCTGACACCGTCGGCCGGGGAGTCCGACGGCTCACGGCACAACTCGGGTGCCATGTCCCGGCAGGTGGTGCGGTTCGTTCGCCAACGCGCGGGCGAGGCGGGCGTTCGCCGACTGCTCGAGGTGGCAGGCGAGACGCGCTCGGCGACCCAGCTGGAGGACGAGGCGACCTGGAGCTCCTACTGGCAGGGCAAAGCCCTCCTCGAGGCGGCCGCAGAGGTCCTCGACGATCCCCACGCCTGCCGCCATGTGGGCTCGACCTTGCTTGGGGAGTACGCAGCCTCGGCCACGGCCGGCCTGGTGCGGGGGCTGGGGTCACCGGCAGAGGTGCTCCGCCACATCGGCCTCGCGGTCACCAAGTACAGCACGGTCGTCGAGATGGCGGCGGTCGAGATCTCCGACCTCTGCGGCACCGTCCGCGCCCGCACGGTGCCAGGGTTCCCCCGCTACCGGATGCTCTGCGACTACACGATGGGCTTGCTGTCCCAGATCCCGGTCGTGTTCGGCCTGCGTGCTGCCGAGGTCGTAGAGGAGACGTGCGAGCTGCGCGGGGATGACGCCTGCCTGTTCGACGTCCGTTGGGAGCCGTTGGCGGGCACACCCGAACAGCAAGTCCGCGAGCTGAACACGCAGCTGTCGATCCTGAGTGGTCGCATCGAGGCGATCGAGGCCACGGTCGGCGATCTCGTCTCTGATGACGAGCTCGATGTGGTGCTTGCCCGCATCGCACGGCGGGCCGGGACTGCGGTGCGGGCTCCTCGTTTCCTGCTCGCGATACGCCCGAGCCCTGCCGCCGACCTCACCGTTCATCACTGCGGGTTCGTCGACGACGAAACCGCGAACCGAGCGGCGACCCGTCTAGTCAACGGGGCCGGCGGGCAGGACCCGAGGTGCCTGGCGGTCGAGGTGATGTCTGCCCGCCACCGGTATGGCTGGCTTGCCGCCATGCACGACAACGAGGCCGGGTTCCTGCCTGACGAGCACCGACTCTTGGCGGCCTACGCCCGTGTCGCCGCCGCCGCGCTCGACGCCGCTACGGCGCTCGACGAGGCACGCCAGCAGGGCGAGACGGCCAGGGTGCTGCTCGACCTGGCTCGGGCGCTCGCCGACGTCAGCACAGTTGAGGAGGTGACGGAGCGGTTGGCCAGAGCCGTCCCTGCCGTCGTGGCGTGCGACCGTGCGACGGTGTGGCTGTGGGACTCGGCCTCTGAGACGTTGCGGCTCTCGGCGTTCGACGCGCCGGGAGCCGGCGAGGAGGCCAAGTGCGTCGAGGCGATGCTCCGCGGCACGACCCTCACCCCCCAGCAGAGCTCGCTGCTCGCGGAGATACTTGCGCACCCCGTTCCGCGGTTCGTCGACCAGGGAACGGAGGACATCGTCGTGCGCCGGTTGCTGGTGTCGGCGAGCGCCGAGCAGCTGGTGGTTGTACCTCTGATGGCACGCACCGAGTTCCTCGGCCTCGTCGTGGCCGCTGGATCCCGATCGGGACCCATCGCACCACGGCAGCCCGTGCTGCTGCAGCGAGTCGTTGGCCTTGCCGACCATGCCGCCACCGCGATCGAGAAGGCTCGACTGCTCGAGCAGGTTCATCACCAGGCGCTGCACGACTCGCTCACCGGGCTGCCCAACGAGCGCCTGTTGCGGGACCGTGTGGACCGTGCGCTGGCACACAGCCGACGCGCGGGCGTGCCGTTCAGCCTGCTGTTCTGCGATCTCGACGGCTTCAAACCTGTGAACGACCTGCTCGGGCACGAAACCGGAGATGCGGTGCTCTGTGCGGTCGCCGATCGGTTGCGGTCGGTGCTACGCGACGAGGACACCGTGAGCCGGTTGGGAGGCGATGAGTTCGTGCTGCTGTTGCGCGGGTCGGACGGCGCCGCTGGCGAGGCGGTGGCGACCAAGATCCGGGCGGCACTGGCCGCGCCGGTTGCCGTGGATGGGCACCGGTTGGTCGTGAACGCGAGCATCGGCGTCGCCGAGGCGCCGCGAGATGGCGACTCCTACGAGGTCCTGTTGGGTCACGCCGATCGGGCCATGTACGAGGCGAAGCTGGCCCGACGACGTGGTAGCCGCTCCTGAGGCTTGACCGGCAGCGGCGTGGGTCGCCGCCGAGCAGGCGGGGCTCAGGGTGTGGCGAGCAGGCTGGTGTGGCTGCTGATCTCGAAGCTGACGCCGTTGTAGGTGCCGCGGTAATCCTGGTCGTCGTCAATGGACATTCCGAGGTCAGGCACCCAGCAGGCGGTCTGGTGCTGCTCGCCTTGAGCGTCGCCGGTGAAGGTGGTGTCGGTCCGGATGTCGTAGCAACGCCAGCTCCGTCCGGCCGCGGTGACGTCGCGTGCGCCGATCACCTCGCTGCTGCTGTGGCCGGTGGTCGATCCAGAGCTCCAGTCGCTCGCCCAGCGGTCGCCGATCTCGAGGGGCCATCGGATGAGCAGCTGGGGTGGATCGAGCGTGCCGCCGAACGACGTCAGCCCTGCTGACAAGCGGGTCGCAAGGAGCTCGATCAACTGGGGCTGATGGCGACGCGTGTACTCCTCGGTGCCAGAGTCGGATTCCGTTCGCAGGCGGATCTCGGCGACCGTGTCGGTGCCGCCGACTCGTGTCACCTCGGTGGTGACCTCCTCGGCGAACGGTTGGGTCGAGCCCGCAGCGCCGACCCGACGGGTGCCTTCCACCCGGAACCGCCATCCCCCGGTCGCGGGCACGGCGAGACCGGCGAAGGCGGCGTCGCCGGGAGGGAAGGTGGCTGGTGGCGCGGCGGTGCCGGCAGTTGCTAGGTCGTTGCTGGGCGCGGAGGACGTCGCGGTGCCCGGCGGGACGGTCGAGGTCGGTGCGCTGCCTCCCGGTGCGATGGCGGTGTCGTCCTCCGGGCCCGTGAGGGCAGCGGGACGGGCAGGGGCGTCCAGCGTCGGTCCGGCGATGGTGGTGACCGGACGCTCGGTGCCGCCGCTGACGGCAACCAGGGCGAGGCCGGCGGCGAAGGCCGCGAGCGCGACGGTCGCGGCGACGATCTGGACACGGGTCGCCCGCGGTCGAGTGGCGGCCGAACCCGGCGCCGAAGGCCAGAACGTCCACCGGCCGAGCAGCACAGTGACGGAGGGCACCAGGACCGAACGCACGAGGAAGGTGTCGAGCAGCACGCCGACGGTGACACCGAAACCGATGTGACGCAGGTTGGGGAGCGGGGCCACGATCAGCGCGGCGAACGTCCCGGCAAGGATCAATCCCGCGGAGGTGATCACCCGACCGGTGAGCACGAGGCCCCTTGTGGCTGCCTCGTGGATCTCGTGACCGGCATCCGCTTCTTCGCGGATCCGGCTCATGATGAAGATGTTGTAGTCCGCCCCGAGGGCGACGAGGATGATGAAGAGGAACGCTGGGAGCCAGAAGCTGATCCCGGGGTCACCGACAATGCCCTGGAAGAACACCGCGGTGATGCCCATGGTGGCGCCGTAGGACAGCACGACGGTGCCGAGCAGGAACAAGGGTGCCACCAGGGACCGCAGCAGCAGCACGAGGACGACGAAGATGCTGGCCAACAGGATCGCGGCGATCACTCGAAAGTCGCTGTTCCCGATCGCCTGCATGTCGCTGTAGAACGACGTCGGACCGCCCACCACCAGCCGTGCCCCACTCAACGGTGAGCCGGCGAGGGCGGTGGCGGCGGTGTCGTCGATCTGTCGGAACGCGTCGAGGGCGTCCTGCTCGTAGGGGTTGCCGGCGAGTGCGACGATGAGCCGGGTCGAGTTCCCGTCGGCACCTTGAAAGACGCCGAGCTTGGCTGCCAGCTCCGGGTAGGCCGCCAGAAGGGTGGCGTTGAAGCGCAGTCCTCCGGGGGCGGCCACGGCCTCGAGCAGTGGGGTCAAGTCGACCTGGTTCGGGTCGAGCCCGAGGGCCGCAGAGTCCGAGTTTCCGGAGAACGCCTGCAGGGTCTCGACGGTGAGCGGCGCTCCGGCGGGCTGGGTGATGGAGCGAACCTCGGCGACACCGGGTTGACGTCGCAGGGTGTCGGTGAGGCGGTCGATGGCCGCCAGCTTTGCGTCGTCGAGGATCGGCCCGTCGGTGCTGACGACCACGTTGACCGGCGACAGCATCCCGCCGGGATAATGGCGAGACAGTGCCTCGAAGCCCTGGCGGGCATCGGCCGAGCCCGGCAGGTCCTTGACGAGGTCGAAGGACTGTCGGAACCAGCCGAGGCCGGCGGCCGGGATGAGCAGGGCGATGACCCCAGCGAGGAGCATCTCGGCGGGCCGGGCCCGGATGATGGCGGCCAGCCGCTCCCAACGAGCCGAACCCACGTGGCCGTCGGATGCCGACCGGCTGAGACGTTGGGGCCAGAACGCCCTGGTGCCGACGAGGCGCAGCAGCGCCGGGGTGAGGGTGAGCCCAGCCACCAGGGTGATGAAGATGGCGACGCCCATGGCGGGACCCATGGTCCGGTACACGCCGAAGTCGGCGGACAACTGGGAGAGGAAGCCGACGATGACCGTTGCGGCGGAGGCAGCGATCACCGACCCCATGACCGTCATCGTTCGCCGCACGGTGACCGGGACAGGGTTGCCGTGGGCGAGTTCCTCTCGGTGGCGGGACACCACGAACAGGCAGTAGTCGGTCCCGGCCCCGAAGATCATCACGACCATGAAGGTGCCGGCCATGCTCGACACCTTGAAGCCCGCCTGCGCCAGGTGAGCGACCACGCCCTGGGCGACGGCGAAGGCCGCGCCGATGGTGATCAGCGGCAGGAGCGGGGCGACCGCGGATCGGTACACCGCGATCAGGATCAGCAGCACCAGCACGACGGTGACGATGGCGGTCCGGTCGAAGGACTCGAGGAGCGCGTCCCCCTGGTCCTTGGCGAGGCCGGCGATGCCGGTGAGGTGATGGCTCAACCCGTCCGGCGCGGTGGCCGCGAGATGGTCGCGGATCTGCGCGACGGCCTCGTTGGTGGCGTGGGTGAACGGCGGCGCGCGGAAGCTCATGATCAGGAGCTCCGCGGCGCCGTCGCGTGACCGAAGGATCGGAGCCAGGTCCGGTGTGGTCGCGACGCTCTGCACCGAAATCACCTCGGCGCTGGGACCGCCGATGGCGAGGGAGGCGCCTAGGGCGTCGACGTAGGCGTGGTCGGCTGGGGTGAGGCCGCCGGGACGTTCGAACACCAGCAACGCCGAGTCCCGTGTCGGGTCGTCGGGGAACAGCTCGCGCAGCACCCGGTCGGCCTGCTGCGAGGGCGCGTCGGCGGGCAAGAAGTCCGAGTTGTCTTGGGTGCCGACGTCCTGCAGGGACGGCGCCGTGGCCGTGACCACGACAACCGCGAGGAACCACCCGGCGACGACCCACGGGGCTCGACGCTCGGTGAAGCTCGCCAAACGAGCGAACATCACGCCCCCCGACGGCGTGCGCCATGCCGGGCGCGAAGCCCGTCGACCAGGAGCCGGACGACTTCGGATGCGATCCGCGCTTCGTCGAGGCGGCCGTGGGCGACGATGCTGTGGAGCCCCGCCACGGCCACGGCCCCGAACAGGGCGGCGGCGACCGTGTCGGGATCGCTCACCGGACGGAGCGACCGGTCAGCGCGGCCTTCGGCGAGGAGCTGTCGCACCGGCGCGTGGAACGCCTCGTCCACTGCTGCGGCGATCTCGGGGGTCCGCCCGGCGCGTCCGAGCTCGAGGACGAGCACTTGACAGAGCTGAGGGTGCTCGGCCATCGACGCCAGCTGGCGGCGCACGACGCCCTCGAGCCGGTCACGTGCGCTGCCCGGACCGCTCGCGGTGACCTTCACCTGTTCGCCGGTGCTCGCCAGCATTGCGGTCAGCAGGTACGCGAGGACGTCTTCCTTGCCGCGGAAGTAGTAGTAGAGCGTCGCTCGCGGGATGCCGGGGTGGCGTCCGGTCCCTGGTGTAAATGAGCGACGGGCGTAGGTTCCTTCGAAACCTGCAAGAGCAACGAAGGAGGACCTACACCCGTGGCACGACGAGTATCCCCTACCGAGCGTC